>Ga0256844_10000784_pt1 | contig 12022 bp, 14 predicted proteins | sample MusselsmetaG_FD_189100 | JGI IMG/M metagenome (GOLD analysis project Ga0256844, IMG submission 189100) | Mussel associated microbial communities from hydrothermal vent at the East Pacific Rise, Pacific Ocean - Mussels | ecosystem: Host-associated > Mollusca > Shell > Unclassified ... | reverse complement strand
GTTAACTGCTTTGATAGGCTTATTCATTTTGCATTTTATGGGATGGATTGACATTACAGCAACATTTTTTCCAAAAACATTTTGGATTCCAACTTTAATAGGAGGAGCAATAATGGGTGCAGGTTTTATTATTGGAGGATTTTGTCCAGGTACAAGTGTTGCAGCAGCAGCGACTGGTAAAATTGATGCTATTGTATTTGTTGTAGGTATACTTATAGGAGTTTTTGGTTTTATATTTAGTTATGATTCATGGGAAGGCTTAAGAAAATCTGGTAATATGGGTGCTGTTAATATATCAGAATGGCTAGGTATTAATGAAGGAGCATTTATTTTCATCTTTGTAGTTATTGCAGCTATAACATTTGTTGGTTTTCAACGTTGGCAAGACTATTGGAAAGATAAAATGTCTCAAGAAGATATTGATGATTTAGGAATTTAAAAAAGAAATTATGAAACGAATTGAATTAATTATTATAGCTGCATTATTATTTGTAGGTTTTATTGTGATTTTTCTACCAAATACAGAGCCATTTAAGCATGTTATTGGAGAAAAAGAATTATTATACGAAACCAATAAAGAAGGTAGATACATATCAACTGATGAAGTAGCAAAAGCAATTATTGAATCAGATCCAAGTATTTTAGTTATTGATTTACGTACTCCATATGAGTATAATCACTATACTATAGAAGGGGCAATAAATATTCCTTATGCAAAAATAATGGATGATGCTAATGCAGATTATTTGGATCAAGATGTTTATACAACAGTTTTGTTTTCAAATGGAACAAGTTTAGCTGATCAAGCTTGGGTTAGACTTAGAAGTTATGATTATAAAGGTAATAAGGTTCTAAAAGGAGGTTTAAATGAATGGTATAAAACTATTATTAATCCAAGAAAACCCAGAGATATTGATCCAATTACTGTAACTGAACAGTATCAATTTAGAAAAGGTGCTTCTATATATTTTACAGGAGTACAAGATGGAGTTCAAGGAAGTTCTAGTTCTTCTAAGCCTAAATCTAAGAAACCTATAGTTAGGCGTAAGAAAAAAGCTGTAAGTGGTGGTTGTGGATAGTTTATAAAATGTTTAAATACATAAATTAACGCATACAGAATTAAACAAGTAAACGTATAAATGATTAAAAACATGAAAAATATAATAATAATTATAAGCTCAATTTTTATTTTGGCTTCTTGTAATACAAAAGAAGGTATTACACAAAATGGAGTAAATCAAACTTGTGAAGCTAGTATTATGAGTAAGGCTGATTTAGTTAATTTACTTTATGCTAAAGATTTAAAAGGTATTCAATTTGTTGATATAAGAACACCTCATAAATATGCAATTGGGCATTTACCAAATGCTATTAATATGCCTGTGAATAGTTTTTTCAAGAAAAAAGAATTTGAAAAAATTAATAAAGATGATGTGTTAATTCTTTATGGAGAAGATACTTCAACTCCACAAATGATAGCTTTGATGGCTGGTCATTTTACAAATAGTAAATTTTACATTGCTGGCGGAGGTTACGACTTTATTAATAATAAAATTCTAAATGGATACGGAATTTATTCAGAATTATATAATGATGAATTACCAATAGTTGATTTTAAAAATGCAGTTGATGAATTAAAAAAACGTGCAGGTGGAAGTTCAGTTAGTAAAAAAGTTAAATCCACTAGTAAAAAACCATTAGTTAGACGTAAGAAAAAAGCAGTAAGTGGAGGTTGTGGATAGGGTTAAACGAAAAGTGTAACTTAAAAAATGCGTCATTGCTAGGAGTCTGAAAGAGCAACGTGGCAATCTCATATTAAGAATGAAAACGTAATAAAATAAAAAATGAAAGAAATAAAATATATATATTCGTTAATTTTACTATCAATAATATTATTTTCATGTAATTCTAAAGGAATATACCATGGAGAAGCAGTTGGTAAAACAGCTAATTTTGATAGTATTGAAAAAGCTTTAAAAGTAAAACCTTTAGCCGAAGTTTATTATGATCATGGTAATTATATTAACTCACAAGAGTTTCCACCAATTGTAAATTCAACACAAGTTTTAAAAAATATTAATAATTGGTTATTAATTGATATTAGAAATTCTTCTGATTATGAGGTAGGTCATATTAAAGGTTCATATAATGTTCGTAAAAACAGATTGATTGATTATTTAACTGAAGTGCATAATGCAGACGCTTATGATAAAGTTGTAATTATTGATTATGCGGGGCAATTATCTTCTTACGTTACAGGAGTATTAAGGTTCGCTGGTTTTGATAATGTATATACAATGTATTATGGTATGTCAGCATGGAATTCTGAATTTTCAGAACCTCTAAGAAATGGTTATCAAAAAGGATTTTCAGATTATATTGAAACTTCAAAAAAAGAAAATATAGCACATAAAACAGAAGAACATCATAGTGAAAATAAAAAATCAATAGATGATTTAATTCAAGAAATTCCTAAATTATCTAATAGGTTAACTAGCTCATTAATTGAAAAGCGAGCTAGAAAACTATTAAAAATTGAACCTAAAAATTATTTAGTAAACGCAAGTACATTTTTTAATAATTATAAAAATAAACCTGAAAATTACTTACCTATTTTCTATATGAGTAATACAAAGAAATTTGAAGAAGGACATATAAAAGGTGCTGAAATTTTTAAATCAAGAAAAGACTTGAGCTTAGATACTAAACTTACTGAATTACCAAAAGATAAGGAAATTGTACTGTATTGTAAAACTGGTCATACTAGTGCTGCGGCTTCAGCATATTTAAATATGCTTGGATATAATAGTTACAGTTTAAATTTTGGATATAATTCTTATGAAGGAGATAGTAAAGTAGTTGAAGATTATATAAATGATTTTCCAATAGTAACAGGTAAATCGGTATTTGGTCCTAAATCTAAAACTAAAAAATAGTATAAGTTATATTAAATAAAAAAAAATCCATTTAATCATTATAAATTAAATGGATTTTTTTATTTTAGTTATCATTTTTTAAATGAATAATATCTTTTTTTACTTTCCCTGTTCTTGAAGTTTTTTGACTTTCATAACAATTTAAAATAGCATTTACAATTTGTAAATCACTTGCTTTTTTTATAAAACGTTTAGAATGATTACAGTCTTTTAATAAATCATTAAGTTCGTATCTACTCATACTTAAATAATCTAACAAAATCTCTCTATTGAAATTCTGTTCCATTATTTCTCTTAACTGATCATCTCTACGTAATTTTTTAAGTTTTTTTAACTCTTTAGGCTTTTTACCAAGTTTTTGATACCAAAAATCTAAAGGACTAAAAACTGCAGCTAATGGAGATTCGTAATTTGGAGATTTAGGTTTTCCTATTTCAAAAGTTTGTGCAATACCATCAATATGAATTCTTCTAGAAGTAACAGCTGGTACATTTTTAGCATCAATCGATAAAACCCCTACAAGTTGATGTGATTTAACTTTTACTTCTTCGATATTTACTATTTTGGGATTAATAGCTATCTCTAATTTATCATTATTCAAAATATCATTAGTAACTGTTAATTTTATTGATTCATAACCAATATATGAAATGTGAATTATATCATTTTTTTTTGCAGTTATTGAGAATTCTCCAAATCTGTTTGTAACTGTACCAATTACAGAACTCATATTTAATATATGTGCACTTTTTAATGGGAACCTAGTTTTAACATCAATTATTCTACCTTTAAGTTTATACTTTTTATCAACTATTTCTTGAGAAAAAGTAGAGAAGTTTATTAGAATAATTAAAAGAAAAGTGATTTTTTTTATCATGAGTCAAAGTTAAAATATAAAAATGAGTATTGATGTTAAAAAAAACAAAAAAGTGCACTTAACAGGAGTTGAACCTGCACGTCCTAAAGGACACAAACCCCTCAAGCTTGCGTGTCTACCAATTCCACCATAAGTGCAAAAAAAAAGCTATTCGAAACACGAATAGCTTTGTTGTGACCGGGCTGGGGCTCGAACCCAGGACCCTCTCCTTAAAAGGGAGATGCTCTACCAACTGAGCTACCTGGTCAGTCATCTTTTCCTTAGCGGTTGCAAATATACAAGGTATTTTAATATTACCAAGTTTTTTTTAATTTTTTTTTAATTTTTTTTGATTATTTTTGTGAAAAGAAAATGCTTATTTTATGAAAATAGTTTTGTTAGGTTATATGGCTAGTGGTAAGACGATTATTGCTAGTAAGTTAAGTGAAAAGCTGATGATAAAACATGTAGATTTAGATGAATATATTTCTAAAATAGAAAATTTAAGTATTTTAGAAATATTTAAATTAAAAGGAGAAATTACATTTCGTTTGCTTGAAAATAAATATTTAAAAGAGTTACTAACAAAGAAAGGTGATTTTATTATTTCTGTTGGAGGTGGCACTCCTTGTTATGCAAATAATATGGATATTATTTTGAAATATAGTACATCTGTTTTTTTAAAAGCTAGTATTGATACTATATATAATAGAATTATTAATGAAAAAGATAAAAGACCATTAGTAAAAAATATAGATAATGATAAACTTAAGGAGTTTATTGCAAAGCACCTATTTGAGCGTAGTCAATTTTATAATAAAGCAGAATACATAAATAAAGTTGATGATAAATCAATTATTGAAATTGTAAATGAATTATCATTAATTAATATGTAATGAATCTAATTTATTTCTTTTTAGAAATAATAAATAATTCATTATTTTCTCTTGGTTTTATAGAATTGTAAGCAGTTTCAAGAGTATTTATTTTGAAATGTTTTGAAAAACAATCTAAGTATTCTTGCTTTGAGCCACCAAATGGAGGGCCTTTTTTGGTTAAAGGAAATTGAAATAGTAAACCTGCTAATTTTCCATTTTTATTTAATAAGCTTGATGTTTTATTCACATATTCGTTTCTTAACTCAGGGTTTAGTGCACAAAAAAAAGTTTGTTCAATTATTAAATCAAATTTTTCATTTAATTCAAAAAAGTCTCCTTGTAAAAGATGTTCTTTAGGGAAAGTAGGTACTCTTTTTAATAAATTATCTAAAGGTTCTTTTACTAAATCAATTACATGAACATTTTTAAAACCCTTGTTATGAAGATATTCTGCTTCATAGCTATTTCCAGCACCAGGAATTAATATTTTATAATTTATATTTTTTAATTGGTCAATATATTCTTTAAGTGGAGTAGTAATAGCTCCAGTATCCCATCCAATTTGATTAGTTTGGTATTTTTCTTTCCAATAATTTTTATTCAGATTCATCATTTAATAAGTAAGTTTCAATATCTCTTCTGTCTTTTTTTGTAGGTCTTCCTTCTCCTTTTTTTCTATAGTAATCTTTAGCAAATCTTAATAAAACTTGATTAGAGAATTCTTCTTTTGGTGTAATATCTTTTCTAAATAAGTCTACTAATTTTGCTCCAACTCTATTTTTTGGTGTATCTAGTACAATAAACTCATAATTTATTTGATTTTTTCTAACTTGAATGTTTTCCCCAACAAATACTTCTTTTGATGGTTTAACATTTTTTTTATTAATTTTTACATGTCCTTTTTTACAAGCATCTGTAGCAATACTTCTAGTTTTAAAGTATCTTGTACACCAAAGGTATTTATCTATTCTCATTAATTAAAAATTTGTAATTACAATTTCAACTCTTTTATTTAAGCTTTTATTTTTTTTATTAATTTCAGGATAATATAATGGTGTTTGAAAACCATATCCATGATAGGTTAGTCGTTTATTCTTAATTCCATGTCTTACTAGATACTTATATACTAATCTTGCTCTTTTAGTTGATAAGTTTGTTGATCCAAGTGGTACTACTTTAGATTTATCAGGTTGATATTCACCTGCATTACAACATAAATGACCTTGTATTTCGACTTCTATTTTAGGATTTTCTTTTAAAAATCTTAATAAGGCTCTTAAACTAGATTGCGAGCGTTTTTGAATATTTGATGTACCTCTATAAAAAATAAGGTTTTTTAAAACGAATTTTTTACCAACATCTAAATCAAATTCTTGTTTTTTAGGATTATATATATAAACTTTTTTAATATTTTTTATTAATGTATTTTGTTTTTTGCTAATAAATAGAATTGTTGTTTTTCTATTTTTAATATTACCAATAAGTTTATCTTTATTTTGTTTTTCTATTTCTGTAATTTCTCCTTTATTTATAGTTTCAATTTTTAGAAATATATTTGAATATTTAAAGTTGATTTTTTTTTCTATTTCTTTAGCTCTGTTTGCTGCAAGTATATAATTACTTTTATTAGTACCTAAATAATCTGTACTAGAAATAATTTTAACATTATACTTTTTGGTTGTATCTAATGTAGATAAAAAAGAATCAATAATATTTTTATTATTTTTATTTAGAATATATTTTCCAATATCGTAATGAATTTGGATAGAATCTTTTTTTTCATTTTGTGAAAAGGCTTGAAAATAAAAGATTATTAATAATATTACAGACCATTTAATCATTTATTCAATTCAACATACATATTTAAATAATAGGGATTGTTGAGATCAGAATTGGATATTGTTTTTAGTTCGATCAAATTATTATTTGATGAATTTCTAAGACCTAAAATTTTATTAATAGCCATTTCAAAAAGAGGTTCGTTAGGATTTCCTAATTGACCTAAATCAGCAAAATTTTCAGCTAAATAATTTTCTGGAGTAAAACCATTTTTTTCATTCTCACCAAGCTTATTTACCATTTCAAGTACAATAGGTTGCATTGCATAATGATGATCTTGATTTAATGTACTATCATCACGAGTATACGAGTCAGAATCATAAAGAGTTACTGAACCAACATATTTACCATGAGTTGTAGTTCCTACAAGGTTAACATTAATGTAAGGTATTAGCCCATTAATAACAAGTTCACTAGCTGAAGCTGAGCTTCCAGTTACAATAACTGTAATTTCATTTAAGTTTAGATTATTTATACTTTCTCCATTATTAAGAGTATTTGTAAAATTATTAATTAAATATTCAGGATGTTCTGCTTCTAAATAGCTTTGCCATTTTGAATTCCATTTTTCTTTTGCGAAAAGTTCGTTATTAAATTGACCAGTTATCATACTAGATAAATTAACGGCTGTTTGTACAGAACCACCACCATTATATCTTAGATCTAAAACCAAATCGGTAATATTTTCGGTTTTTAGTTGTAAGAAAGCATCATTTAGTTGTTCATCGTAATTTGCTACAAATTGATTGTAAAAAATATAACCAATTTTATGTCCATCAATTTCATAAGTTGTAACAGTATGAATAGGATTTTCATTTATTATTTCTTTATTTAAGACAATATTTATATCATTAGGAATAACGTTTATAGTAGAGCCAAGTTGTGAAATATTACCAAAATTAACGGTGTAACTATCGCTAGAAATTAAGCTGCTATAATTGCTTTTTGTTAGTTGTTGTCCGTTTATTCCATAAATAATATCACCTCTTTGAATTCCTAAATTTTCAGCCTCAGAATTAGGAATAACATATCTTACATAACCAAATATCTCTGGCGAATTAGTATCAAATTCTACTAACCCAAATTTCATTCCATTACTTTTTCTAACTCCAGCAAAAAGTTGCTCTAAAGCAATATAGTCATCAACAATCCAACTCCATTTATCTGTAGTTCCTCGTTCATACAATAAGCTTTCAAATAAATCTTCGGGTGTTTTGTTTGAAATAAATTTATCAAGTTGTTTTTGATTTGTAAATCTATTGTCTTGTAGGTCATCAATATCATCTTGCCATAGATAAAATGCATTTAATCCTTTCCATACAAAATTTTGTATCTCTAAATCATTGTTTAATTCATCTTTTTTGGTACAACTACTAATATTTGTAATTATAAATAAGACTATAATAATTTTATATATATATTTCATTTTCTATTTTGTTTAATCGCATAAATGTAATAAATTATTATTTAAAAAATATTGACTTCCATTTCTAATTCAATTTTAAATAATTTCTGTACTGTTTTTTGAATGTTTTTAGCTAATTTTAAGATTTCTGTACCAGTTGCTTTTCCGTAATTAACCAAAACTAAAGCTTGGTTTTTGTGAACTCCAGCATCACCAAAACGTTTCCCTTTAAAACCACTTTGTTCAATAAGCCAACCTGCAGGAATTTTATAATCATTTTCAACAGGATAAAAAGGCATATCTGGGTGTTTTTCTTGAACTTTTAAAAAGGTGTTTTTATCAACTACTGGGTTTTTAAAAAAGCTACCGCTATTCCCTAACTCTTTTGGATTTGGTAATTTGGAATTTCTAATAAAAATTATGGCTTCAGAAATATCTTGAATAGTAGGTTTGTTGATATTTTTTTTCACTAATTCATTTTGAATTGCTCCATAATTATATTTTAACTGATGTTTTTCTTTTGTTAGTTTAAAAATAACACTTGTAATAATATATTTTCCTTTTTTTGAGGTTTTAAAAATGGAATTTCGATAACCAAAATTACAATCAGTATTTTTAAATGATACTTTTTTACCTGTTTTAATTTCAATGGTATTAACTATATGAATAGTGTTTTTTACTTCAACACCATAAGCACCAATATTTTGAATAGGACACGTACCTACATTACCTGGAATTAATGATAAATTTTCAATTCCACCAAAATCATTTTGTAAACACCATAAAACAAATTCATGCCAATTTTCACCTGCATTAGCTTCAATATATATGCTAAATTTATTTTCTTTAATTATTTTTATGCCTTTAATATTGATGTGTAAAACAGGCTTGTCAATATCTTTGGTTAGTAGCATATTACTTCCGCCACCAAGTAAAAAAAATGATTTTTCTTCTTGGGTTACTAAAATCAATTCTTCAATTGTATTTACCTCAATAAATTGCTTTGCATAAACATCAATACCAAAAGTATTGTATTCTTTTAATGAAATGTTTTGTTGTTTTTTCATAATCTGATACAAAAATGCTAAAAAAGAATGAAAATGTACTAAATTTGGACTATAATTTTATACTTATGAAAAATCTTATTGTTGCAAGTACATCAACTATTCACGGAAGTGGTTATTTAGAATATATTTTACCAGAATTAGTATCTTTTTTTAAAGGAATTGAGCAAGTAGTTTTTATCCCTTACGCACGCCCTAGTGGGAAAACATATAATGAGTATACAGCTATTGCAAAACAAGCTTTTGACACTATAAATATAGCAATTAAAGGAATTCATGAGTTTGATAATCCAAAAGAGGCTATCAAAAATGCAGAAGCCATTTTTGTTGGAGGAGGAAATACATTTGAATTGCTAAACCAATTATATAAAAATGATTTAATAGCTATTATTAAAGAAGTTGTAGAGAATGGTACACGTTATTTTGGTACTAGTGCAGGTAGTAATATTTGTGGACCAAGTATCAAAACAACTAATGATATGCCTGTAATTTATCCACCAAGTTTTGATGCTTTTGGATTGATTAATTTTAATTTAAATCCTCATTATTTAGATTCAGATCCAAATTCAACACATAAAGGCGAGACTAGAGAAACAAGAATTGCAGAGTTTCATATTTATAATGATATTCCTGTTTTAGGACTGCGTGAAGGAAGTTGGTTACACGTTCAAGATGATAAAATAATTTTAAAAGGAAAATTAACTGCAAGATTATTTTTACAAAACAAAAAACCAGTAGAATTACCTACGGGATTTGAGTTTGCTTTTTAGATTTGATATAATTATTTATTTGATCTACTAATTTTGTTAATAGTTGCATATCACAACCTTTTAAAAATAAAGTGTCTTTTTTATCTTTTGTTTCAATAATTAAAATATTTTCATTCTCAGTATAAACTTCAAATATTAATTGAAGTATTGAATGTATTAAAGAATTTGATTCGCCTTTTATTTCAAACCTTAAAATATCATTATAAAAGTAACTTTTAGTATTTAAAGGATTGGTATCTTTCTTAATAGTAATATAATCATTGAAAATTGAAATTACAAAATCTTTTTTTATTATAAATGATTTCATTTTTTAATTACATTCATTACTAAAGAAAGCAAAATATAAACTACTATAATAATAGGGATTGCCACAAATTGTAATAGAATAATTAAGATTAAACTAAAAGCTAAAAACGAGTAAACCAATATATTATCTTTAAATTTAAAGGTTTTAAATTTTAAAGCGAATAGTGGAAGTTCAGCATTCATTAAAAAACTAAAAATTATTGTAATTGCAATTAAGATATATTTATTTTGAGATAAATTTACTGCTAGGTCAATATTACTATATGCAATAATTAATGGTAATGCAGCAATAACCATAGTCATAGCAGGAGTTGGGACACCAATAAAGGAATTTGATTGTCTAGTGTCAATATTGAAATTTGCTAATCGGTATGCAGCAGCTAAAGCAATTAATAATCCTAAAAATGGAAAAAAGTAAACTGTTTTATCATCAGTAGGAACCCAAGATCCAATAGTGCTTGAAAACTCTTGATACCATTCTGTTTGATTTTGTGATTTTTCTAATAATTTATACATAATCATTGCTGGAGCAACTCCACTTGTAACAAGATCGGCTAATGAATCAAGTTGTTTTCCAAGTTCTCCAGAAACGTTTAATAATCTAGCAGCAAACCCATCAAAGAAATCAAAAATAATTCCTAAAAGAATAAAAAATGAAGCCAAAGCTAAATCGCCTTTTAAAGCAAAAATTACAGCAATTAAACCAGAAAACAGGTTCATTAAAGTTATGAAATTTGGGATATGTTTTTTGATAATAAATTAATTTAGATTAGTAAAATTTTAAACTCAAGCAAAGATACAAAAATGTAAATTATAGTAATCCGCTAACTTCTTCTTTTATAAAAGCAAGAGCAGTATCAGAAGGAGCAATTTTTTTCATTAATTTTTTAATAATAGCTTCACGTAATTGGTCGGAATTACTAACATTTAGATCTTTTGTAGCATCAATAATTAATTGAATGGTAGCATTTTTTGATGATGATATAACATTCCAACATTCTTCAGAAATATAAATTTGTTGAGTTAAATTATGTTCAAATTCAGTTTCTATGGTATGAATTAATGATAGTTCGTAGGCTTGTTTGTTTTCGTTAGCTGCTTTAATTCTAACGACTAAGTTTGCAGGAGAAATACGTTCTAAAAATAAAGTCATTCGCTCGTAAGCTTGTAATCTTAATGTTTTTGAGAATTTTTTATCTTCTTTTATTTGTAAGAAATTCTGAAGATTTGCATCACTTTTAGCAAATTCTTTAAAAAAATAATATGCAACACCTCCACTAACTAATGAAGGAATTGTGTATTTAAGCATTTCTAAAAGTTCTGTATTCATAGCTTAGTGGTTTGTTTAATTTTTAACTAATAAAAATTGTTATTATTGTCCTTGTTACAAAAGTAGTAACTTTATTAGTGTTTTTTACTGCTTTCTTCTAATAATAGATGGTCAATAAATAGAATTCCATTGAGATGATCTATTTCATGTTGAAAAATAACCGAAACGAAATCAGTAACAGTTTCTGTATAATGCTTTCCGTCTAATTTATAATAATCTAAATCAATTGTATAAGATCTATCTAGTGTAGTTGCTCTTTTATTAGGAATAGATAAACAGCCTTCGGGGCATTTTCTTTTCTTAGTAGAATATTTAGTTATTTTAGGATTTATATAAATCTCAAAAGGCGTATTTTTTTTATCTAATCGTTGTACACAAATAATATTTTTTAAAATACCAACCTGTGGAGCAGCAATACCAACACCTAATGATTTTGGATCGGTAACTGTAGCAATTAAACGTTTTGAAAATTGTTGTAAAACTTTATTTTTAGGATTTGGTTTTATATAAGCACTTTTAGTTCTTAATAATAAGGAATCTTGTTTGTTAGTTATTAAATATACACGCATAGGTGTTGTTGCCTCACCTTTAATCATTTTTTTCTGATTGGAAGTGAATTTTTTTGTTCCTACACAAGA
>Ga0256844_10000783_pt1 | contig 12025 bp, 11 predicted proteins | sample MusselsmetaG_FD_189100 | JGI IMG/M metagenome (GOLD analysis project Ga0256844, IMG submission 189100) | Mussel associated microbial communities from hydrothermal vent at the East Pacific Rise, Pacific Ocean - Mussels | ecosystem: Host-associated > Mollusca > Shell > Unclassified ... | reverse complement strand
TGTATCAAATTACGGTAGAGTAAAGCGTAAAAAACCAAATCAAACGGAATTTAAATTAACAAAATTTATACATGCAAATGAATTTAGAATGTTTTTCTTTTATAGAAATTCTGGTAAGCCAACATCATATTATGTACATAGAGCTGTAGCAATACTTTTTATTGAAAACCCAGAAAATAAAACATTTGTAATTCATAAAGATCATGATTTAAAAAATAATGAATTTACAAATTTAGCATGGTTAAATAGAAGTGAATTAGTTAAACACCAATTAACAAACCCTAAAAGGATTGCTAAATTAGGTTCAAATGCAAAACTAAATGAAGGAAGAGTAAAAATAATTAAACGAAAAATATTTGATCCAAATAGAAAAACTAGAATGAAAATAATTGCTAAAGAGTTTGGTATTTCGACTATGCAATTATACAGAATAAAATCTGGTGAAAATTGGGGTCATGTAACTGATTTTTAAAAAACACTATGAATGATAATAAATGCTTAGAATGTGGAGATCCTTTTAAAGGACGTATTGATAAAAAATTCTGTTCTGATTATTGTAGAAATACTTACAATAACAAAATAAATAGAGATAGTAAAAATCTTATTAGAAATACTAATAATCGTTTAAGAAAAAACTATAAAATATTAACAGAACTTAATAAAACTGGCAAAACAAAAGTAACACGTTCTAAGCTAATTAGTCATAATTTTGATTTTAATTTCTTTACACAAATATATATAACCAAAACTAATAACACTTATTATTATGTTTATGATCAAGGTTATTTAGAACTAGACAACGAAGTGTATTTACTAATTAAAAGGGATTGAATATTAGAAAAAAAAAAGATATCGTATAACAATTGTCATTACGAACGCAGTGAAATAATCTGTTGATATAAAACAAATAGATATCAACAGATTACTTCAGTCGTTTCTCCTTCGTAATGACTATTATAAATTTATTGATATCTTCTTTTATTTACTGCAACATAGCCCAAAGTTTATCTTTAAGCTCTACAATTCCTTGTTGAGCTACAGAAGAAATGAAAATATGATCAACATCTTCTGGAAGTTCTTTTTCTATCTCTTCCATTAATTCTTCATCTAGCATATCAGACTTTGAAATTGCAAGTAAACGTTGTTTATCAATTAATTCTGGATTGTGTTTGCGTAATTCGTTTAATAGAATTTCATATTCATTTTGAATATCATCACTATCGGCAGGAATTAAAAATAATAAGGTTGAATTACGTTCAATATGTCTTAAAAATCTATGTCCCAAACCTTTTCCTTCAGCAGCACCTTCAATAATTCCAGGTATATCTGCCATTACAAAAGATCTAAAATCACGATATTTTACTATACCTAAATTTGGTTTTAAAGTTGTAAATGCATAGTCTGCTATTTTTGGTTTTGCCGAAGTAATTGCAGCCAATAAAGTTGATTTTCCAGCATTTGGAAATCCTACCAACCCAACATCAGCTAATATCTTTAATTCTAACCTAAACCAACCTTCAATTCCTTCAATTCCTGGTTGTGCATATCTTGGTGTTTGATTAGTAGAAGATTTAAAGTGCCAGTTTCCTCGACCTCCTTTTCCTCCTTCTAATAAGACAACTTCTTCTCCATTATCGGTAACTTCAAAAAGTATTTCATCGGTTTCTCCATCACGAATAATAGTTCCTAGAGGCACATCAACATAAATATCTCCTCCATCTTTACCGGTAGATCTACTTTTACTTCCTGCTCCTCCTTGATCAGCTCTAAAGTGTTGTTTAAATTTAAGGTGAAAAAGTGTCCACATTTCTCTATTAGCACGAATAATAATATGACCTCCACGACCACCATCACCACCATCAGGACCACCTTTATCAACATACTTTTCTCTATGTAAATGCATAGAACCTTGTCCACCATTACCAGATTTTGCGTGTATTTTTATGTAGTCTACAAAATTTCCTTCAGTCATTTATTTATTTGTTTACTTGTAAAAATTAATATTGTAATTCTATGTTTTTCAAATATTTATTCCATGATTCAAAGGATTCAAAGGATTCAAAAACTAAACCCAAACCTTTTTTAAAATATCTTGTACTATTTAAATTACCTGATTTATACACTTCTATTTTAATTAATTCTGTATAACTACAAATTGATGTATCTATACTTGCATCTTTAGATACTATTTTATAACTGGTGTTTGTATCTGGCATTTCCCATTCATATCCTATATTTTTAATTTCGGAAACGAATAAATAATCATTACTATCATTAGATTTTCTTATAAAAATTTCTCCATCTATATTTATTCGATAATAGGTACTTTCAATTATTTCAGAATTTATAGTTTTATTAATTCTATAATAGTTTTGAGAATCTATCACCTCTGTCCCTACATATATGTCTAGATAACTACTCGCTAAAATACCTGTACTAGATATTTTCCATTTTCTTACTACATCAAAAGGTATAAACATTGTATTATTAGAACCGTTACATAAATATTCTTGACATTCGCCTTGACAATTTAGTTCAGTGGTATCTGTACTTATAAAAACTTGTTCAAGTTCATTTTCATCATTTTTACAATTTGTAATTATCGTTAAACTGAACATTATTACTAAGAATAATACTTTCTTCATTTTATAATTTATCAAATACTTCACTTAAACGCTCAGTTATTTCATCTATACTTCCAAAACCATCAACACCATAATATTTATCTTGTGCTTGATAATAATCTTTTAAAACAGCTGTTTTTGTTTCATATTCGTTAAAACGGTTACGAATTTTACTTTCATCTTGGTCATCTGGTCTTCCACTAGTTTTTCCTCTTTCTAATAATCTTTTTACAAGAATATCTTCTTCAACTTCTAATGCTACCATTCCATTAATTTGCTCGCCTTTTTCTGCTAAAAATTTATCTAATTCCTTAGCTTGAAATTCAGTTCTTGGAAAACCATCAAAAATAAATCCATTAGGGTTTTCATATTTATCAACTTCTGCTTTTAGCATTTCAACTGTTACCTCATCTGGAACTAAATCACCATTATCCATAAATGATTTTGCTAAAATTCCTAATTCAGTATTATTTTTTATGTTAAATCTAAATACATCTCCTGTTGAGATATGTATCAAATCATATCTTTCTTTAAGTTGAGTAGCTTGAGTTCCTTTTCCTGCTCCTGGAGGACCGAACAATACAATATTTTTCATTTTTTGTTGTGTTAATTGATAAATATCTGATAAATTTCTTCCTAAACCATCATAATCTAATCCATAACCAACTATAAATCTATCTGGAATTGATTTACCAATATAGTCAATAGGAAGTCCTTTTCTAAATACATCTGGTTTAAAAAATAAAGTTACAATTTTTAATTGTTTTACGTGTTGCTCTCTAAAAATTTCATAAATTTCTTCTAAAGTATTACCTGTATCAATAATATCCTCTAAAATTATTACAGTTCTACCTTTTAAATCTTCATTAATTCCAACAAGTTGTCTTACTTTCCCAACAGAACTTGTACCTTCATAAGAAGCTAATTTAACAAAACTTACTTCACAATCAGCATTATATTCTCGAATAAAATCGGCTGCAAACATAAATGAACCATTTAAAATTCCAATAAAAATAGGAACTTCATCTTTAGGTAAATCTAATTCAACATCATATGCTAAATTCTTAATAATCTTAGCTAATTTTTTTTTACCAATATACTTCTTAAAATATTTATCGTGAAGTTTAATAATTTTTTTTGCCATTTTTAAAACTATTATTTGTTGTTTATAAAGCATAAAACCTTTCAGTATAATCTGAAAGGTTTTATATGTATTTTAAATAAGAAGTTTAAGCTTCTTCTTTATCATCTTTTTTAATACCTAAACTTTTAGCTCCTTTCATTACAGTGTCGTACATGATAGGTGTTGCAATAAATAATGATGAATATGTTCCAACTACAACCCCAACAATCATTGCAAACATAAATCCTTTAATAGAATCTCCACCAAAAATAAATATTGCTAATAAAGTTACTAATGTAGTTAACGAAGTATTAATTGTTCTACCTAAAGTACTACTTAATGCTCTATTTACTACTTTACTTAAAGCCCAATTATCATGATCATTTGCATACTCTCTAATTCTATCAAATATTACCACTGTATCATTCAACGAATATCCTACTACTGTAAGTATAGCAGCAATAAACGATTGGTTAATTTCTTCAAATGGTAAGAATTTATATAATAATGAGAATATTCCAAGTACAATTAAAACATCATGGAAAACTGCAGCAACAGCACCTAAACTAAATTGCCATTTTCTAAAACGGAATAAAATGTACATAAACACTATAAATAACGATCCTGCAACTGCTCCTAATGCATCTTTTTTAATGTCATCAGCAATTGTTGGTCCTACTTGCATAGTTTCCATAACTCCCACTGTTTGTTCTTGTGAACCTACTTTAAAGTTTTCAAATTTTGTTCCATCTGGTAAATATTTTAATAATTTATCAAAAATAATTTGTTGAATTTCATCATCTACTTTAATATCATTATCATCAATTCTATAATTAGTTGTAATTTTTAATTGATTTGAAGACCCATAAGTTTTAACATCTGGTAAAGAACCATCAAAAGCATCTTTTAATGTTGAAGCTACATCAGAAGAATTAACATCTTGTGCAAATCTAACTGTATAAGTTCTACCACCTTTAAAGTCAACTCCGTAATTTAAGCCTTGTGTAAATAATGAGACTAACCCTGCAAGTACTAAAGCCCCAGAAACAAAATACATTATTTTTCTTTTTCTTAAGAAATCAATATCAATATTTTGGAACCAGTTTTTAGTAATACTTGTGTTAAATGTTAATTCGTTTTTACGTATGTACCAATCAACAAATAATCTAGAAATATAAATTGCTGAGAATAAAGATGTAGCAATACCAACCATTAAGGTATAAGCAAAACCTTTAATAGGACCAGATCCAAATGAGAATAAAATTAAACCTGTTAAGAAAGTTGTAATATTTGCATCTAAAATTGAAGGTAATGAGTGTTTATAACCATCAGCTACAGCTTCTTTTAGCCCTTTTCCTAAAGATAATTCTTCTTTAATTCTTTCATAAATAAGTACATTCGCATCAACTGCCATACCAATTGTAAGTACAATACCTGCAATACCAGGAAGTGTTAATACAGCTCCAAATGCAGTAAGAACTCCAAAAATAAATAACATGTTTACTATCAAAGCAATATCAGTAAATATACCTGCTTTACCATAATAGAAAATCATCCATAATAAAATTAATGCTAATGCTAAGATAAATGACATTACACCACTATCTATTGCTTCTTGACCTAAAGAAGGTCCAACAATTTCTGCTTGAATAATATGTGCTGCTGCTGGTAATTTACCAGATTGTAATGCATTTGCAACATCTTGTGCTTCTTCTATTGAAAACTGACCAGTAATTGAAGTTCTACCATTAGGTATTTTTCCATTTACTCTTGGCGCTGTATAAACAGCATTATCTAAAACAACAGCCACAAATTTACCAACATTATTTTCGGTCATTTTTGCCCATTTCTTTGTAGCAGAACCTTTCATAGTCATACTAATTTCTGGACTTGCTCCTAATTGAGAGAATGTTTGTCTTGCATTTGAAATCACATCACCTTCAATTGGTGCAACACCACTACGATTTCCTTTTAATGCATATAAATTAATTATATCTGAATTTTTTACTGGTAAATCCCAAACAAATTTTGCATAACGTAATTCTGATGGTAATAAAGATCTAATTTCTTTTTTTCTTAAATAAGAATTTACTCTTGCAGTATCAACAACTCTTGTAGTTCCTAAAATAGGACTTCCTTGACTTTGATTAATAGACAAAACTGCGAATAGAGGGTTTTCTACTTGAAGTTTTTCTTTATCTACTTTAGAATCTCCATCTAATAACTTATCTACTGCACTTGTACTGTCTTTTTCTTTAGCAACTTCTTCTTTTACAACATCTTTAGGTTTTACAATAGTAGCTAATTTTTGATTAGCTTGTAATAAGAAGTTAAATAATTCTTGGTTAGTATATACTTCCCAAAATTGTAATTTTGCTGTTCCAGTTATTAATTTTTTAACACGCTCAATATCTTTAGCTCCAGGTAATTCAATTAAAATTCTACCTGTTTTACCTATACGTTGAATGTTTGGCTGTGTAACTCCAAACTGATCAATACGATTACGTAATACTTTAAAAGCAGTACCAATTGACGCATCAACTTGTTGTCTTAAAACAGGTGTGATTTCTTCATTAGTCATTTTAAAATTAATAACATCACTTAAAGCTTTGTTTCCAAAAACTTTAGGATTTCCTAACTTTCCGCCTTTTTCAGTAAAAGCTTTAATAAATAAGTCAATGTAAGCTCCACTATCATTTCTTTGCATTTCACTAGCAGCTGATAAAGCTTCATTAAAAAGAGGATCTTTTGAGTTATTTGCTAAACCTTTTAAAATATCTTTTACTGACACTTCTAAAGTTGCATTAATACCTCCTTTAAGGTCAAGACCAAGATTTATAGATCTATCTTTTATATCCTTATAAGTATAATCTGTAACCAGATAATTTACCTTTAATGAATCTAAATAATTTTTTCTTTCCAACTCTCCTTGTTCTAAAGCAGCTTTAATTTGATTTTCAGTAGCTCCTTTTTCAACTTTACTAGCTTCATTTTCAATTCTATCAGCTTCCTTGTCAATATTGCTAGAAACCCAAGTAAATGATAAATAGTATAAACATATTAATCCAAAAATAATGGCAAATAGTCTAACTGTTCCTTTGTTTTGCATGATTTTTTAATTTAAATCTTAATATTTTGTTTCTCAACCAAATGAGTTTAAGTGATTTACAACCACTGTTTTTTCAAGTTTGCAAATATAACACTTCAATACCTATTAAGCAATAATTTTTTGATTAAAAAACAAATATTGTCTTTATTTTGACTTGATAAATTAGTATTGTATAATCATTCATTCCGTTTTTTATACTTTTTACATTTTTTTTAAAATATTTTTTTCTTAGGTAATGCAGTGAAGCAATCTTATGTTTTTAGTTCTAATCGTTTATAATAACTAACGATTTAACATAAATTCTCCTAAAAAAGTTAAATAATTCAAAACATAAAGTACTTTTGTTTCCATGCAAAAAGAGCATCATCATTTTATATTAAATAAACCGTATAATTGCTTAAGTCAGTTTATTTATGAAGGAAAACGAAAAAAGAGTAAACATCTTTTAGGGGAGTTGTATGATTTTCCAAAAGATACTATGGCAATAGGCAGATTAGATGAAGATTCGGAAGGCTTACTTTTTTTAACTACCGATGGAATGATGAGTCATCAAGTAAGGAGTAAAAAAATTGAGAAGGAGTATTATGTACAAGTAGATGGAATTATTACCGATGAAGCTATTGAAAAACTTAAAAAAGGAGTAGAAATAGGTTTTAAAGGAACTAGATATGTAACCAAACCTTGCAAAGCCTTTAAAATAGAAGGAGAACCAAAACTACCTATAGAACATAGAAAAATACGCGATGAACGTCATGGTCCATTAAGTTGGGCAAGTATTATTGTTACTGAAGGTAAATTCAGACAAGTTAGAAAAATGACTGCTGCGGTTGGTTTTCCTACTTTACGATTGATAAGAGTTAGAATTGGATCAATAAACTTAAAAATAAATGCTGGAGAAGTAGTTGAAGTTAAAGACTTTAAAAATAATTAGAAATTTTTACAAATATATTTTGACAGAATAAAAAAATAGATATATATTTGCCGCCTATTAAAAGGTGCCTTAGCTCAGTTGGTAGAGCAATGGACTGAAAATCCATGTGTCCCTAGTTCGATTCTTGGAGGCACCACAACAAAATCCCAGCTTTAATTAGTTGGGATTTTTTGTTTATTCTTCTTCTGCTAAACCTTCCTTTATAGCGTATAAAACAAGTCCTACTCTACTTTTAACATCTAATTTTACAAATAGTTTTTCTCGGTATCCATCAATAGTTTTAGGTGATAAAAACATCTTAGCTGCAATTTCCTTATAAGTCATTTCTTTGGCTGTATACTTCAAAAGCTCTAATTCTCTCGGTTTCAAATCAACTTTATCAAGATTTTTAGTTTCTATTTCATTAGCATGAAGTAATGTTTCTGAAACTTGTTCTGTATAATAAAAGCCCTTATTATGTGTTTCTATAATAGCTTGATGAAGTACTGAAGGGTGAATATCTTTAAGTAAATATCCTTTTGCTCCAGCTCTTAGCATATTTAAAATTGTTCTTTCATCATCACTTGTTGTGAGAGCTAATACTTTGATATTTGGATGATTTTTTTTAATCCATTTTGTAGCTTCAATTCCATTAACAATAGGCATTTGAACATCCATTAATATTAAATCAGGTTCTTTTTTACAATTAGCACAAAAATCTTGTAATTCTTGTCCATTTTTAAATTGTTCTACAACTTCAAAATCATCAAAATGATCAATTAAGCCTCTTAATGCTTGTGAGAATAAAATATGGTCATCTACTATTACTATTTTAATCATAATTCTACTTTATCTTTATTACACTTTATAAAACCTGTTGTTCCTTTATTTTTAATTGAGTTCATACCAAATGTAGCATTGATCAATTTTGCTCTTCCTTCCATATTAAACAAACCAACACCTTTTATTATTTTTTTATTATTCATATCAAAACCAATCCCATTATCCTTAACAGTTATTTCAAGTTCATCGTTTTTATAAAGTAGTGTTACATTTAATTCACTTGCTTTTGCGTGTTTAATAGCATTAGTAATAAATTCTTGTACTATTCTAAATAATATAGTTTCCTTTTCTTTATCTAACCTAAAAGACTCATTAACAATATTTAGTTTTGCTTTAATAAAGTTAAGTCTGTTGTATCTATTAATTTCTAATTCCAATGCTTTTATAAGTCCTATTTCTTTAATAGAAACAGGGTTTAAAGATTTAGATAGAGCTCGCAAGTCTTGTAAACTTTTACTTACTAAACTTGTCACCTCGGCTAAATCATTTTTATTTTCATCAGAAATTTTTGTTTCTAAACGATTAAGCTGCATTTTAGAAATGGATAATAATTGTCCAACATTATCATGTATTTCCCAACTTAAATTTTCTAATGCACGTTCTCTAATTTCATTTTGAGATTTAGCTAACTCTTTATCATATTTTGCTTGAGTTTCCTTTCTTTCTAATAAATATTTTTGTTTTCTACGTTGTATAAATAAAAACAGGAAAACTAAAGTCAATCCTAAAAGTAAAACAATTAAGGTTGTCCCTATAATAAGTAAATCATTAGATTTTATGGTTAGCAGCATGATATTAAAAATAAATCAAAAAATAAATTTACACTATTTTTAATAAATAATTGATGTTTACTAAATCAATTATTATTAGTTGTGTTATGAGCATCATTAATTAAGTGTTTTACTCTTTTTTGATTTTGAATATTTATAACTAATAATATTATTGTTATACTCAAAATAAACAATACTAATGTGAAAATAATAACTAAAAAGTCAAAAGTATGTTTATAATTCTCCATGATCGATATAATTATATTCTTTTTTAGATAAAATAAATCCTAAAATAAAACATCCATACATAATTAGATTTAATCCAAATAGAATATATTGATAGGTAATATTATAACTCATTATTTCTTTAGATATAAATATAGGAATAGACCCTACATAAAACAACAATAAGCCAATACTTATCCAGAAGATGATAGATTTATATAAATTAAAAACTATTTTTTCATTGTTAATAATCTCAAATAGAAAAAGGATGAGCACTATTATAATCAAAACCGAACCAAAATGAGGTGAATATGAGGCGTTATCTGTAAGAAGATTAAATTTTAAAAAGAAATATTCTAAAACATAACTAACAATAAAGAGTAAACTAAAATAGTTTATTAATTTTTTTGTTTTTTTGTTTTTTATAATAGCTCTATAAAAATACAGATAGAATAGTACCGTTATAATATCGTATATATTATATAAAAAATCATTGGGAAAATTAAAATTAACAACTAATATAAAGGCAATGATTTCATTTATAGCAACATACATTAATAAATATATAAATTCAACGTATACTGTATTTTTAATTTTTTTTATATAAAAAAAACCAATTATAACGGTTATGACCTCTATTAATACTCCAATGTAATTCATTATTTATATAGTATATTTTTTCTTTGGGGGAAAACCATCATGGAATCTGTTTAAAACATTCAAAGATGTATTATCGATATTCTTTGATGTAGGAACCATAAACATAGTTGTCATATCGGTCTCATTATTAGAACCTAGATATATTCTTATTCCATCAATATCTTTTTTTGATTCTTTAATATAATCAAGGTAATTTTCCAATTCATTAATTGAAAAAGAACAAGATCTATTATCATCTTTATTTATTAATTTAGTAATAGCATTATATTTATCATTATAATTATTAGATAATACTTCCGCTTGATTAGGTGTAATTTGATCTGCCATTTTTTAAGGGTTTTATTGGTTAGATGACAAATATAAACTAAAATCGTTATTTAATAATAAGGGTTTTTCCCCTTTATTAAAATATAGTTGTTAATCTATACTTCATCAAACCATAAATATAAACTATATTTGCTGCTTTAAAATTATATAAAAATGTCAGATAAAGTTAGAGTGCGATTTGCACCAAGTCCTACTGGACCTTTACATATTGGAGGAGTTAGAACAGCTCTTTTTAATTATTTATTTGCTAAAAAGCATAATGGAACTTTTATTTTAAGAATTGAAGATACAGATCAAAATAGATATGTTCCTAATGCAGAAAGATATATTATTGATGCTTTAGAATGGTGTAATATACCTTTTGATGAAGGACCAAATAAAAACGAAAAATTTGGACCTTACCGTCAATCTGAACGAAAAGAACTTTACAAGCAATATGCAGATTATCTAATTGATAATGGTAAAGCATATTATGCTTTTGATACAACTGAAGAATTAGATTTTCACAGAAAAGATCACGAGGCAAAAAAGAAAACATTTATTTATAATTGGCATAATAGAAAAAAACTAAATAATTCGTTAAGTTTATCTACAGAAGAAGTTAAAGCAAAATTAGCTAAAGGAGATAAATATGTAATTCGTTTTAAAACTCCTACAGATGAAATATTAGTTATGCAAGATATTATTCGTGGGGAAGTGAAAATCGATACAAATGTACTAGACGATAAAATTTTATTCAAATCGGATGGAATGCCGACTTATCATCTAGCTAATATTGTTGATGACCATTTAATGGAAATCACCCATGTAATTCGTGGTGAAGAATGGTTGCCATCGATGGCTTTACACATTTTATTATATAGAGCGTTTGATTGGAAATCTCCAGAATTTGCACATTTACCATTAATATTAAAACCTACAGGTAAAGGTAAACTTAGCAAGCGTGATGGTGATAAATTAGGGTTTCCTGTATTTCCTCTAGAGTATTTAGATGAAAAAACTAATGAAACATCTAGAGGTTATCGTGAAGATGGTTATTTCTCAGAAGCAATGATTAATATGTTGGCTTTTTTAGGATGGAATCCTGGAACTGAACAAGAAATTTTCTCACTAGAACAACTCATTAATGCTTTTAGCTTAGAAAAAGTAAATAAAGCAGGAGCACGATTTGATTTGGATAAAACTAAATGGTTTCAACATCAATACATGCAAAGTATGAAAGATGGAGAATTATCTGAATTATTCAAACCTGTCATTGCTAACAAAGTGAAGCAACCTGTATCGGGTAATTATATTACCAAAGTAATATCCTTAATTAAAGAACGTGCAACGTTTGTTTCTGATTTTTGGGATTTGTCTAGTTTCTTTTTTATTACACCAACCGAATTTGATGCTAAAGCCAGCAAAAAAGCTTGGAAAGAAGGTGCTTCTATT
>Ga0256844_10000782_pt1 | contig 12033 bp, 10 predicted proteins | sample MusselsmetaG_FD_189100 | JGI IMG/M metagenome (GOLD analysis project Ga0256844, IMG submission 189100) | Mussel associated microbial communities from hydrothermal vent at the East Pacific Rise, Pacific Ocean - Mussels | ecosystem: Host-associated > Mollusca > Shell > Unclassified ... | reverse complement strand
AACTTGAGATAACGCGAATGCAAATGAATAGAAGCATCTTTATTACTACGCTTTGCACCATATTTCAAATCCCCCTTAATAATGCATCCCATTTGCGCCAACTGCGCTCTAATTTGATGATGTCGGCCCGTAAGTAATTCTATTTCTAGGAGATAGTACTTGTCCGAAGCGCCAATTAACTTATAGTTTAGTTCAGCTCTAAGAGCGCCTTCAGTAGTTTGTTTTACAATATAGCTTTTATTCTGCTTTGGGTTTTTCTTCAAAAAATGAATAAGATTCCCTTGCTCCATTTTTGGTTTTTGCTCCACCACAGCCCAATATTTTTTATGAATCTCGTGTTTGCGAAGCATTTCATTTAATCGAGGAAGTGCTTTACTTGTGCGTGCAAAAATTACAGCGCCACTCACAGGGCGATCCAATCGATGAACCACACCACAAAAAACATTTCCCGGCTTATTATACTTTTTCTTGATATAAAGTTTTGTTATTTCACTCAAAGGCATATCACCCGTTTTATCCCCTTGAATAATGTCCGAGGGCTTTTTATTAACCACAATAATGTGATTATCCTCATATAATATGTCGTGTGAAATATCTCTCAATGCTTAATTCCTAATTCCTAATTCCTAATTCCTAATTCTTAATTCCTAATTCCTAATTCTTAATTCTCAATTCTCAATCCCTAATACTGTTCCCGTTCATTAGGAAAGTCCTTCGACTTTACATCTTCAATATAGGCTTGTACCGATCCCATAATCTCTTCTTTAAGATTGTGATATCTCCGTAAAAATCGAGGGGAGAAATCCTGTGTAATACCCAACATATCATGCAATACCAATACTTGACCATCAACACCACCACCGGCTCCAATACCCACGGTAGGAATGCGTAAACTTTGGGTAACTTCTCCAGCAAGTTTGGCTGGAATTTTTTCCAAAATCAGAGAAAAACAACCTGCATCTTGCAATAGTTTGGCATCATCACGCAACTGTTGTGCTTCCTCATTATCGGTAGCTCTTACCACATAAGTACCAAACTTGTGAATAGACTGCGGCGTTAATCCTAAATGCCCCATCACAGGAATTCCTGCGGAAATAATTCGTTTTACCGACTCAATAATCTCTTTTCCACCTTCCATTTTCACGGCATTGGCTCCCGATTCTTTCATAATACGAATCGAACTCGAAAGAGCTTCTTTGGAATTTCCTTGATACGTTCCGAAGGGTAAGTCCACAACAATCAGCGGGCGTGTTGCTGCACGTACCACAGACGAGGCATGGTAAATCATGTCGTTAAGTGTAATGGGTAAGGTAGAATCAAATCCTGCCATCACATTGGATGCTGAGTCTCCAACGAGTATCACATCAATACCTGAAGCATCTAAAATTTTTGCGAAGCTAAAATCATAAGCCGTTAACATGGCGATTTTTTCCCCTTTAAGTTTCATTTCTTGTAACACATGCGTTGTTACTTTCGATTTGTTTACCGTATTTGCCGTTGACATCACAAAAATATTGGTTAATACTATTTATGAGGAAAAAATTTTCACTCATTAAAGAAAGCAAAACTACGCTTTTTTTGAAAGAGTTTTTAGGATGCTTGGATTTGCTTTTCTCTTCGAACGAATAAAATATTAAAAATATTTTCTGAGCATGCAACTATTATTAATAACTGATGTCTTAACAACATTAAAACACCCCCGACCTATATAATTGCAAAAAGCCATATATCTTTTGATTATGGCTTTTTTGTTTTTTAATTTGTGCTTTAGTTCAATATTTCGTTAATAAATCGTATGCGTCATATTATCAGATAAATAAGGATCCATTTGGAGTGTTTTCTTATATTAAATGGTGAAACCTTACTGAACTATTGTTATTTAATTGCTAATAAATATTTGAGGAAACAAAGCAGTTGTTAGCACCAATGGTCGATATTATAGTCTTTAAGCATTTGCATGTCGTTATCATTTTTTATATTTAATGTGACCGTAAATCTAGATGTTTGCAGTAACCTTTTCCAAACAACTTGAATGGTAATTCGATTCTTTTTCCAAGTCTTAATCTTGATCGATTGAACATGAGATTGAGAATTTATCCAATCGCCTGTCGATTGTTTTTTAGGAATAGTTAAAGGGAGTAAAAAGTTGAACATATGCGAAAATTGAGCTTTTTTAGTTGATGTAATAATTATAGACGATTCATTAATAAATAAATGAGCATTGAAATTATAGCTTGAAGTTTGTATTAGGGATTGATTATAGGTAATATCAATTTTTCGATAATCTGATAAGTCTATATGAGCCATTATCTTATTTATCTCTCTTTTTCTAATTTGATTGGCAATTGCAAAATACAAAAAGGTAATGAAAATAAAGCCTGAAAAGAAAATGATAAATGAAATTGTGTTTTGCATGAGTAAAAGCAATTATTATTTAGATACAAATTTATGTTTTATATCGATTACTATTCCTTAAAATGGCAATCATTTTTTTTATCAAATACATTTGTTTTATGAATATCTTCGTACTTTACAATTTAAGAATAAACAGATGTCAGCAAATACTTTTGGTCGGATTTTTCAATTGACAAGCTATGGCGAATCTCACGGAGATTCCATAGGCGGTGTTATCGATGGTTTTCCCAGTGGTTTTAAAGTAAATTTGGAAGCGGTACAACAAGAAATATATCGTCGTAAAACAAATTCAGGCATGCATTCGTCTAAACGTGACGAGGATGATCGTTTGGAGATTTTATCAGGAATTTTCGAAGGGAAAACCTTAGGAACGCCTATTGCTTTTCGTGTGAAAAATAAGGATGCGCGCTCAAAAGACTATGATGAATTGAAAGATATTTACCGTCCATCGCATGCTGATTATACTTGGGAAATGAAATATGGACATCGCGATTATCGAGGTGGAGGCCGAGCTTCGGCACGTGAGACATTGAGCAGGGTAGTGGCAGGAGCATTTGCCAAGCAATGGCTTGCCGAAAAAGGAATACGTTTTACTGCTTGGGTACGTCAAATTGGTGAGGTAAGTGCGATGGATTCGAGTATTCCAAATCATAAGCAAATTGAGGAAAGTGTATTGCGTTGCCCAGATATGATGGCCGAAGCGGAAATGCTTAATGAACTTGAGTTGGCCCGAAAAGCGCAAGATAGTTTGGGTGGTGTTATTCATTGCGAAATAGAAGGTGTGCCTGCGGGATTAGGTGAGCCTGTTTTTGATAAATTGCAAGCCGAACTAGCAAAAGCGATCTTAAGTATTCCTGCCGCTCAGGGTTTTGAATATGGTAGTGGTTTTGTGGGAGCACAACTTCGTGGCTCGGTTAATAATGATGAGTTTGAGCTAGTGGATGGGAAAATTGCAACCAAAACCAATCTGTCAGGTGGCATTCAAGGAGGAATTTCCAATGGTCAGAATATTTATTTTAATGTGGCTTTTAAGCCTGTGGCAACCATTGGGCAAGAGCAAGAAACGGTGAATAGTAAATTGCAAACCGTGAAAATAAAAGCGAAAGGTCGTCATGATGTTTGCGTAGTACCTAGAGCGGTTCCTATTGTTGAGGCTATGGCTGCTATGGTTATTATGGATTATTATCTTTTGGCTAAGTAATTCAACTACATCATTTTCTGACGTTTCAGTAGATAGGGACTTAGTATTTGCTCAAATCCCTTATTAATATCTGCTTCCACAAAGTCAATCTTAAATTGTCCGCAACGCAGCTTCAATTCTTTAGTAAAATTCTTTATCTGAGTAATATATTGCTCTTTAATGTCTTTGGGATTTAGTTTTAATATCTCACCACTTTCAGCATCAATAAACTTATATGGTCGATTTTGATAGTCAAAGTCGATCTCCGATTTTTTATCCACAGTATGAAATAGAATCACCTCATGTTTATTATGCTTCAAATGCTGTAATGCAGAAAAAAGTTCGTCCGTATTTTCCGTATCCTCAAACATATCGCTAAAAATAATGATAAGTGAGCGTTTGTGAATGCTTTCTGCAATTTGATGCAGGGCTTTGCCTAAATGAGTTTGTTGGTTTTGTTCTGGATTGTGGGCAGCAAGCAGTTGTTCCAATTTATCGTAAATTAAATGCTGGTGAGCTACATTGCTCCGCGCAGGAGTCTGTAACTGAATGTCTTCGTCGAATAAACTTAAGCCATAGGCATCGCGCTGTCGTTTGAGCATTTCAATAATAGCTGCCGCTGCATACACCGAGAAAACTGTTTTATTGGGTGTTTCTAAACTTGGTGTTTTGGGAAATGGGAAAAACATACTGCTGGAGGTGTCAATTACAATCTGACAGCGCAAATTGGTTTCTTCTTCATAGCGCTTTACAAATAGCTTATCGGTTTTACCATAGAGTTTCCAGTCGATATGTCGTGTCGATTCTCCCGAATTATACAAACGATGCTCCGCAAATTCCACCGAAAAACCATGAAATGGACTTTTGTGCAATCCCGTAATAAAGCCCTCAACAACTTGACGTGCAATTAGCTCTAATTTGCTAAAAGCCTGTAATCGATTTCGGTCTATCTGTGCTCTGCTCATCTGTATTTGACTAATGCTATAAAAAAACCGCCTTATTTATAGAAATAAGGCGGCATAAAAATACGTTTTTTAAGCTAGCAATTAAACTAATGCATCCAATTTTGCAGCTAAAACAGCTTTAGGGACTGCACCAACTTGTTTATCAACTAATTCTCCGTTTTTGAAGAAAAGTAATGTTGGGATATTGCGAACACCATACTCCACAGTAACGTTTGGATTTGAATCCACATCAATTTTTCCGCATACTGCTTTACCTTCATAGTCGTTGGCTAATTCTTCCACAACAGGGCCTACCATACGGCAAGGACCACACCACTCAGCCCATAGGTCAACTAATACAGGCTTGTCTGATTTAAGTACTAATTCTTCGAAATTAGCATCGGTTAATTCTAAAGTCATAATCTTATATATTTTAAGTGTTTATATTCAATTGTGTTGCTTTTGTAAAGCAGGGCAAAAGTAGTATTTATTTGCTGATTTTGGAGTGCTATTTTATTAAAAAGATATTAACGATAACTTGATGTTTATAATTATCAACTCAGCTTTCGCAAGCTAATAAAAATAGCGATTATTGTTACCGATACTAGTAATAATTAACAGAAAAAATGCGAATAATACGGCTTATTAGCGCACTTGTCTGCCGCTTTTAGGTAGATTCGCGATCAATCAAGGTGTCAATACAGAACGAGTGCAAGCCATTTGTCTTAATGATTGAACAATTCATCAAACCAATAAATTATAAGATAAACAAAGAAAAACCATTAAATAATTGAATTAATAATACCATTTAAAAGTCTATATTTGTGCCACTATGAAACATTTTCCCAAATGGAAATCGGCCTTTAGATTTGTTGATGCAGAGGATAAAAATTTCCGGCTTATATTTTTTTCACTCCTTATCGGCTTAATTGTTGGATTATTGGGTGCTGCATTTCGCTTATTTTTATCATATATCGAAGGACTAAGATTGCAGTTGTTTTCGGAGGCGAGTATTCATGATTTCTCCACATGGTTGATTCCCATTGCACTCGTTGTAGTTGGAGGTGGTGTTGCTTTGTTTTTGGTAAAGCGTTTTGCTCCAGAAGCTTCGGGTAGTGGGGTCCACGAAATCGAAGGCGCTTTGGACGAGCTGAGGCCATTGCATTGGAAAAGAGTCATTCCCGTCAAATTTATTGCTTCTCTTTTTTCTTTGGGAGGTGGATTTTTACTTGGGCGTGAAGGTCCAACTATTCAATTGGGAGCCAATATTGGGAAAATGGTTCGTGATGTTTTTAAGCAAGATAAAAATAAAGATAATGCCTTGATTTCGGCTGGTGCTGCTGCGGGTCTAGCCAGTGCTTTTAATGCTCCATTTTCAGGAATTATCTTTGTGATGGAAGAAATGCACGGCCATTTTAAGTATTCGTTCTTTTCTCTTGCTGCTATAATGTTGGCCTCATCTACTGCCGATTTGGTAGTGCGCTTATTAGTGGGTGGAAGCGTAGTTATTAAAATGACCATTTTCCATATGCCTCCATTATCCCTTATGTGGATGTTTATTCTCTTGGGCGCATTGTTCAGCGTAATTGGTTTGGGATTTAACAAACTCTTGATTTTTGCACTTGATTTTTTTGGGAAACTTTCGGTCAACATGACAATTATTGCGGTACTTATCGTGGGTTTAATTATTGCAGTTATTGGAATTGTTGCGCCTGAAATGATTGGCGGAGGCTATCAAACCATAGGCATGGCATTAGAGCATTCGTTTACAATGCAGTTTTTGGTTATCCTTTTTGTTGGGCGAATGTTACTCACCATTTTTAGTTATGGCTTGGGTTTGCCGGGTGGAATTTTTGCGCCTCTTTTGGCCTTGGGGGTCGTTATGGGAATGCTTTTTGGCGGAATAATGCAGCATTATTTCCCCGGTCAAATTGAGCATTCGGGTGTATTTGCGGTGGCTGGTATGGCGGCTATTTTTGCGGCAACGGTTCGTGCTCCTCTTACAGGTATTATTTTGGCGGTGGAAATGACTTCCAATTTTGAGCTCCTACTGCCCTTGATTATCACGGTGGTTACTTCATCTTTATTGACTACTCAAATGGGAAATCAACCTATTTACACCATTCTTTTGGAAAGAACTTTGGAACGAAAGAATATAAAAGAAAAGAAGTTGCCTAAAGATTTAAGCTAAATAGAAATTGATAATACATCTGATTGTTGCTTATTAGGTAAGCACTGCGCACACCAATTGCAAAAGGTGCCATATGCCGAAGAAAGTGTAGGTCGGTAGTTAAATCTAAACCTATTGATTGATGTTCTAAATATATTGTTTGCATATTCTGAAAATAGCTACCCTTACCATAATCAAAAAATACTGCCGCTTTCAATCGTTTGAAATAAGCCAATGAGCCCAAACTAAAATCAGGATAAAAAATAGGGAAGATATAATCGAATCGGAAACTAAGATAGTTATCACTGTGAATACTGGAGTATCCTCTAGGCAATAAGATTAAATCGTTAAATGCAAAATTATAGCTGTCCTTCATTTGCCCTGCGATATAAAATCGTGCGGTATGATGTTTCATCAATCCAGGAAAATACAATCGAGCAGCAGCAGATACTATAATCGAGCGCTGCAATAGGTCGAATGGCGTATCTCGGACATTTAAATCTAGGCTTTGTCCCCAGCGCGTTTCGATATCACGGACTCCTTTTTTGAGTTTGTGATGCATATACAATCGATATCGAGTAGTGGTATAAGTATTACCACTTGGAAATTGTGTAGGAGTGGAGGCAGTAGCTCCTAAATGTTGAATATAGATTCCAGCTGATGGTTGAATATAGTTCGAATATTTTCCTTTTGTGAAATTAAGTGGTTGAATGACATTAAGCCCAAAGTTGGTTGAGTTAAAAGTGAAGCGTTCCAAATGTCCATCAAGATGTTTTATTGTGCCTGCTCGATCTTCATACTCCACGTCAAAATCAATAATTGGATACCATCCTTTATAGCTGAAATTGGCATAATATCTACTCGTTTGCTCATTCATTCGGTACTCATAGCCAAAAGTAGAAACCATGCTGCTGAGTAAATTTTGGGAGGCAAAAGTAAAACCCGGATTGGCTTCTGTATTATCGATGTTGAGCCCAATGGGAGCCCAAGAATGGATATTAAATAAGTGTGTGGCTTTGTGATATTTTTTACTTTTGAATATGCTGTCTGAAGCTTGTTCTTTTTGAATATTACCTTTTGTGTTAGAGAGATATGATTTATAAAAATCATCTGTTATTCCTTGTTTTGCCGACTTGAAATTTTCAATATTTTGGATAGCAATTAAATCGCCATTTGCCGAATATGAATTGAATAAAATCTCATTATTTCCCGATATTGATAAATTGCTAAGGCCAAATGGAACGGATGTGATTTGATGCTTATCACCTGATTTTTGGTCAATGGAATAGACATTCGCTACGCCATTCACTGTACTGATAAATAATAGTTTATCCTCGTTTTCACAAGGGTGGGATAGAAAATCAAAAGTAGGGCCATATTTGGTTTCGGTATTGGAAGTTAAAAGGTTGAAACGAATAATACTACTGCCTTTATCATTTATTTGAATGGCATAAACACTTTTTCCATCGGGGCTAAAACTGGGTGTTTTTATAAAGAAGTTTGAGTCGAAAGTTTGTAAAACGGCTCCTGTTTTGGAATCGAGAATTACTAAATTATAGTCATTTTTCGCTGTAACTTCAATCACGGCAATTCGTTTTCCTTCACTGTCAAAATTAGGAAAGTAATATCGGCTGCGATGCGTCAACTGCTTTACTTTTTTAGTTCGCAAATCGTAGGTCTTTATTACCATAAACTTCCGATGTTGCCATCGAGGATTATAAGCTCGCTCGTTCCAAACCAATAAACTATCAGCTAAACTTAAGTTGTCGATATTGCCATAGCCTGGTGTATGGAGAATTTTGATTTTACCACTTTGTAAATCAATTTGCGAGATTCGTGAAATATCATCCATGCCTGTGATTAAGCATATTGCGGTAGTCGAATTTAATAAATTTGGATTGGTGAAACTTCGGAATGCTTTTTCATTATTTAAAAATAAGGTATCAAAAAGCGAGTATTCTATTTCTTGATTTGACCAAATGCTATCTAACTCGTCCATGACCGAACTATAAAAGGAGGTTTTATTTAATCCACTTTGCTTTTTTATGGAGTGAGAAAACGGAATAATCATATATGGATTTCGGGCCGAATAGTTAAAGGTGTTGGACCAAAAATTTGCACCATATTTTTCTTGTCCGATGGTTGTTAAATGGTATCCTAGCACATAATGGTCAGGCACAAAATCTTTGAATGAACCATTATAAGCTTTGTCATAAGAGTAGCTGCCTTTATTGAGAATTTGTGCTTTTAATGGCATGCTGAAATTAGGATTTCTACCACGTCCTGTTTCGCTTAAAGCGGTTTCTGTAGCTACGGCATCACCCTCCAAAAACCAAAGAGGAATATAAGCGCCAAGTATTCCACCTGTTGCAGCTTCGCCAAATACATAGGATAATACCTTAGTAAATCCCTGTCGCATTTTGCTCACTTGCACCACATGCCGAAACTCATGCAAAGCCAATTGTTCCCACCAATCTTCGCCATAGCTCGACTGCGGAGGCGTATTATATACTTCCATTCGTTTTGGCGCCCATACTACCATCGCGTTAGAAGTAGCTGCTTCCATATGCATGATAATATCAATACGTTTGGGTTGATGGTCTAATCCTTTGGGTACTTGTTGAGCGGCCCATAACAGTTTGTTGGCGAAATGCTGTGCTTGGCGTTCGGCGTAATTAGGGTAAACCAATCTAAAATAATCGGTTTTAATTTGCTTCCAATGTATGCTTGCAGGGTCTTGCCCTGTTTCATAAAACTGGGCATTTACTGTAGTTTGTACAATAAACCATGCTAATAAAACGAGTATAATTTTTTGCATATAGTTAGCAAAGGTATAAATAAGAATTGGTTTTTTTTTCAGACATTTGCCACAAATATTTTGGATATGATTGAAGACTTAGGAAAATACGGAAAACTGTTTGAAATGCTTGTTAAAGATTTCACATGGCCAACGGACTATATGTTTAAATTTATCGTGCCATTTGAGGCAGATAATTTGAATATTTTGAAATCGTTTTTTAATGAAAGCGCAAAAATAAAACATAAGGAATCGAAAAGTGGGAAGTATATTAGTTTTTCTGCTGTGCAACGCTTCGACGACCCGATGGATATTATTGATATTTATAAAAAAGCAGAGGTGATTAAAAAAATAGTCTCATTATAAATTAAGTGCAGAGAATTCACGAATTCTCTCTTAAATAAAAAAACAAGATTATGTTTGGAGATTTAATGGAAAAAATGAAGATGGCGCAGGAGGAATCCAAGGTAAAATTGTCGCGCATCTTAGTAGATGGTCAAGCCGAAGGCGGAGGCGTGAAAGCTGTAGTGAATGGTAATCGCGAGCTTAAGCAAGTGTATTATACTCCCGAGTTTTGGGAGCAGGCCGATAAGGAAGAGGTGGAAGAGCTCACTATGATTGCTATAAATAGAGCTTTAGAAAAAGCAGAAGTGATTTATACAGAGGAAATGAAGGGCTCTGCAAAAGATATGATGCCCAATATCCCAGGTATGGGAAATTTGTTTGGAAAATAAACGCATAATATATTAAAACCTAAAACCATTATGAATAACTTGAATAAGAATAAATTAGAAGTGTATTTGAAGAAACCGGCTAGTGATTTTACAAAAGCAGATTTAACAAAGTACATACGTGAGAATAATATTGAAATGATAAATTTCAGATATCTTGCTGAGGATGGACGATTGAAAGTGTTGAATTTTATTATTACAGGAGATGATCATTTAGATCAAATATTATCTACCGGAGAGCGTGTTGATGGATCGAGTTTGTTCTCATTTATGAATGCAAGTTCGTCAGACTTATATGTTTTGCCACGCTATAAAACAGCCTTTGTAAATCCATTTTCAGAAACCCCAACACTCGATATTTTATGCTCGTTTTACGATTCAAAAGGTAAGCCCCTAGCATCGGCACCAGAATATATACTTAAGAAAGCACATAAGCATTTTCAAGAAGAAACGGGCTTTATATTTAAGGCACTTGCCGAGTTAGAGTATTATGTAATGGCTGATAAAGATGATTTGTATCCTGCAACCGATCAGAAAGGCTATCATACTTCGGCTCCATTTACAAATTGGGAGCACTTGCGTACCAACGCTATTCGTCTAATTGCTGAATGTGGTGGAAAGGTGAAATATGGTCATTCCGAAGTGGGGAATTTTACTACCGAAAATGAGTTTTTTGAACAACATGAAATCGAATTCTTACCCGTGGATGTGGAAGATGCTGCCGATCAATTAGTAGTCGCGAAATGGATTTTGAGGATGCTTGGCGAGCAATATGGCGTTAGGATTAGTTTTGCACCAAAAATTTCTGTCGGAAAAGCAGGTAGCGGTTTGCATATTCATATGCTTTTGGAGAAAGATGGGCAGAATAAAATGATAAAAGATGAGAAGTTAAGTGACGAAGCGCGAAAGATGATTGCTGGTTTATTAGAACTTGCAGGTGCTTTAACAGCCTTCGGAAATACTATTCCTACTTCTTATTTGAGATTGGTGCCTCATCAAGAAGCACCTACTAATATTTGTTGGGGCGATAGAAATCGGTCTGTTTTAGTGCGCGTTCCGCTTGGTTGGTTAGGAGTAACCGATATGATAAAGGATGTAAATCCGAAAGAAAAATCTAATCTAAAATTGGCTTCCTCAAAACAAACCGTTGAATTTAGAGCAGGTGATGGCTCTGCCGATATTTATGGTTTCTTGGCAAGCTTAATTATTGCTGCCCAATATGGATTGAAATCAGAGGATAGTCTTAAAATTGCTGAAGAGCTGTATGTCGATGTGAATATTTTTGAGAGAGCATTTCAAGAAAAAGCATCTAAACTAAAATCACTGCCTACTTCATGCTGGGCAAGTGCTAACTGCCTTGATAAGCAACGAAGCTTTTTCGAGGCAAACGATGTTTTTCCTCCACACTTGATTGATCATATTATCAAAAACTTAAAGTCGTATAAAGATGAGTATTTAAGCGAAGAGCTTTATGGTAATGGTGATGCAATACGCGATTTAGTGGAAGAGTATTTGCATTGTAAATAAGGAGTTTGCGAATCTTAAAAGAATAGAAAGTTATATAATGGATGAGCAAAAATGAACTGCTCGTCTGTTATATGACTTAAGTTGTCAACTGTTTGGAAATAAAGAGTTTTTTTACTGACGTATTCCTGTTGTAACCCACTGCATTACGTAGGTAGTGTCCTTAAAGACTTGTTTTTCTGTATAATGAAAAATAATTTCGTGTTTTGTTGTATCCAACGACCCACTGCCGAAATATATAGCATCATATACCGAATGTACTCCACCTGGAG
>Ga0256844_10000781_pt1 | contig 12038 bp, 10 predicted proteins | sample MusselsmetaG_FD_189100 | JGI IMG/M metagenome (GOLD analysis project Ga0256844, IMG submission 189100) | Mussel associated microbial communities from hydrothermal vent at the East Pacific Rise, Pacific Ocean - Mussels | ecosystem: Host-associated > Mollusca > Shell > Unclassified ... | reverse complement strand
CAGAAGTCCTTGAAACCACAGCGCTTGGAGCCGCCTACCTTGCCGGGCTTTACGAAGGAATATTTCCTGCACCGGAAGAGTTCGGTGTTAGCTGGAAACGTGATCAGCGCTTTACACCAGTGATTGATGAAGAATTACGAGCCAGAAAATATAGTGGTTGGAAGAATGCTGTTTCAAGAACATTGAGCCAAAGTTAATGGTAGGTTTGTTAAATTTTTTCCCCATTGGGTCTTATTGGGCTGCAACAATAATTTTTTGGAATGTGTAGTGAATTTTAGAGAAGAATTACTGTACGGAAGCTCGTTTGTAATGTGTCACGATTGAGTTTTCAATTGTATCGTTGAAACAGGCAAAGATTACTTGTACAGAGCCATCCCGTGTGGACAAAAAGGAGAGGGCTTCCTGGATGGCAATCTCGCAGGCTTCATCGACTGGATACCCAAAGGTGCCGCAGCTGATAGCCGGGAAAGCAATGGAGTCGAGATTGTTTTCTTTTAGCAGCTGAAAACATTCCCGGTAACAGGAAGTGAGGAGTTCAGTTTCTCCGTTTTCACCTCCCTGCCAAATCGGGCCTACGGTATGGATTACGTGACCTGCAGGAAGTCTGTATCCTTTTGTGATCCTGGCCTCACCCGTAGGGCAGCCACCAATTAACTCACATTCGGCGAGCAGTTCCGGCCCTGCAGCCAGATGGATTGCACCATCAACGCCACCTCCTCCAAGGAGAGAATTGCTGGCAGCATTGACAATGGCATCGACATCAAGTGTGGTGATATCTGTCCGAATAATCTGAATAGGGCACATTATTATTTCAGCCTGGACATCTCTTTTTCCAGTATTACACCAAGTGAATAAGCAAGATCCCCCACCAGTTTTATACAATCTTTTCTCGTGCTGTCTGGATTGGAATAATAAATTTTAATTTCATCTCGATCAGACCAGTTAATGCGAGCAATATCGCTGCAATTCCGACCACCGTATGGTTCGGTCAATTGATCGAATTGCTTGATTATTTTATGGCTTGCTCCCCACATTCTCGGATTCTCTTTGTCATCTAAGCTTCCTCTGCTGTGAAGTGATGATACTGCAGATATTGCACCCAGAAGTGTTCCACACACTGATCCAGAGCTTGCAATTCCTCCACCAAATGCGCCAGCTGCTGCAATCACATTCTCGTCATATTTCTCTATTTTTTCCAGGCCCACGGCCAGGATTGCCTGGCTTCAATGGAAACGGTTTTTGAAAAGTTCCATGGCTTTTTCTCGCATTTCTTCAGGAGTCATAATTGCCTCTGTGTGTTGAGATTTTTATTTATTGGAATATTTTTATTTAGGAGCATTGAGAATACTCTTTTTATCACAAAAAGCTAGAATGCTACAAATTATCTGCATTAGGTATGAGATGATCAGTTTGCATTATTGTTGTTTTGTGTTTCTTTTTCCTTCACTTTTTCCAAGAGAGGGAAGGGAGAAAAAATCAATACTGATATTTTCAGATCAATCAAAGCGTTGTCCTTGCAATCCCATTCAGGCTACTGAATTCAAAAAAGTACGCTTATTCTGGATGAACCATTTTTATTGTTAATATTGTATGGCCTTCATGTTACTCTGTAACGGACATATTTATATTCCCGAATGCCAAAAGCGTGATATAATAGACTGGTGGACACGCCTTCCCTTTTGAATTAGTTGGTGGTTCTTCTAATTGATGAAATCAGATGTCCGCTTTTTTACAACATCTTTTTCAAAAGTACGCTTTAGTCGGATAAACCCTTCTTGTCGATCTTGAACTAAATAGATTTATGGACGTGACTTCACAAGGTATTTCTCTTGGGGTGTTATTTACTCAGGATGTTGCTTTTTGGATGGACACCGTCTCCTTTTTGAGGATCGCATCCCCGGTCTTCACATGAAGGATCATCGTCTTTTTCCATCGTCACCTGCATTTTGGGGATAATATAATAACATGGAACTTATAGACACCCACAGCCACATTGATCTTGGCGTTTTTTCTGATGATTTTAAGCAAGTTATGAGCAGGGCGCGAAGGGCTGGAGTTGTTGCCCAGATTCTTCCAGGTGTGCAAAGGAGTGGCTGGAATAGAATTTTTAAGCTCTGTGATATGGAAAAAGATCTTCATCCAGCCATAGGGCTGCATCCAATGTATTTACGGCATCACACCCGCAGTGATCTTGAAAAGCTTTCGGAGCATACTTCAAGCGGAAAGATGGTGGCCATTGGCGAGATCGGGTTGGATTATTTTGTAGGAGATGGAGATAGGTTAATCCAGCAATCGTTGTTTGAAGCTCAGCTTGAAATTGCCACAGCAGCAAAACTTCCAATTCTTTTACATGTACGCAAGGCCCACGATCAGGTGCAGAAAACTCTTCGTTGTATGCGTTTTTGTAACGGGGGAATTGTTCATGCCTTTAGTGGAAGTCTGCAACAGGCCGAGCACTATTTAAAACTTGGTTTCCTGATTAGTATCTGTGGGACGATCACTTATGATCGTGCCACTAAAATCCGTGGTGTTGCTGCACAACTCCCATTGAAGTCATTGGTGCTTGAAACTGACTCACCTGACATCCCCCCCTCTGCGTTTCATGGGCAACGCAACAGCCCTGAATATTTACCGGAGGTTCTTGTCAGTCTTGCAAGCCTGCGTAATGAATCATTGGAAAAGGTCGCGGATCAAACAACACGCAATGCGAGAAAATTACTCCGTCTTCCTGTTTGTTAAAAAAGAGAATTGTCTTGGCAGGTACTTTTTTATCTTGTTTATAAATAGTCAGGCTACTAACTTATATGAAAAGATTTTTGGCAACGCCCCGTAAATTTGTCCCTGGCTGTGTTGTTCATGACTGCTCTATTCGTGCCAATGATTGTTGTGAAATTGAAAAGTCGGAATTTTGGTAATATACTGATTTCTTTTAAAATTGTGTTGTGCGCATGTTGCAGAAGATCAATGTTAGTTTTTTTTTAGAGATGAAAAAAGTTGTAAAAATACTTAAATTATTTCCCCATACCAGAGATGCTTTCTATTCAGGGGTGATGCTTCTTATTCTTCTTAATGCAATGCTTCTTTCAGGGTGTAGTAAAACAGATATTGTCATAAAAAAGCCACCAGAGAAAACCGTTCTCAATGAGTGTGTTATCCTGATTCATGGCATGGGAAGAACTAATCGTTCCATGTCGAAAATGCAGGATTACCTAACTGTCGCAGGATATCATACTGTGAATATCGGTTATCCTTCAACCAGTAAAAATATAGAACAGATAGCAACCGATCATTTTCCTGAAGCCCTGGAACAATGTCTGCAATTTAAACCGACTTCAATCCATTTTGTCAGCCATTCACTCGGTGGGATCGTACTTCGCACAGTATTTAAAGATCAAAAACCTGAGAAAATGGGCAGGGTGGTTATGCTTAGCCCGCCAAATCAGGGCAGTGAAGTGACCGATGCCCTCAAAGACTGGTGGTTTTATAAATGGTTGAATGGCCCTGCCGGGCAGCAGCTATGCACCGATGAAAAATCCCATCCCAATCAGCTTGGGCCTGTGGATTATCCGGTGGGGATCATCACCGGTGACCGCTATTACTTTTTTGATTTCTGGTTATCTTCAATTATTCCAGGCCCGGATGATGGCAAGGTCTCGGTTGCAAGAGCAACAGTGGAAGGGATGAGTGATTTTTTGGTAGTGCATGAGACACATCCTTTTATTATGGATGCGGAATATGTACAGGAAGAAACATTCTATTTCCTGAAGAATGGGAAATTTAAACATCAAAAAACACCATTATCACCAGTAGCTGGTTGTGACTGGTTTTCTTTTTCAAGCGAGTAAAAATAGCTTTTGATGATTTTTTTTTAATACTAGCTGCTATTTATTTTCACTGTTTGGGCTGTTATTAAAAGCTCTCCTACGAGTGGAAGGCCAGACCCCAGAGAATTGACTGAAAGCGAAAAAGGAAGAATACAACGGTTTTGACACATTTGTTCCGGATGTGGTTGATGCAAGTGGTATGAGAGCATTAAAGATGGGGAAAGGACACAATTGCTGGTATAATAATTTATAAATCAGTACTGATTTGTTTATATCACCGCTTTTTAAAAAAGTCCTGAAGACCCAGGTTTGTTGAATATTCTACTAAAACAGGTGTGGATTTGTATTATTTTCCGAAAAAATATACCGATACCTTTTTATTACTGCTGAAGAAGCAGCAAAAAAGGGTAGAAGGTACGGTTCGTCCTGAAAAGGAAGGACAGCAGTGAAACGTTTTCTTCTTATTAGCTCTCTTTTAATCTGTATACTTCTCATAGCTTGCGGGCTGTTTCTTAAAAGAGGCATTACGCTTGAAAGTTTTAGTGCAGGGCCGGCACATTTAAGTAATTTATCTCTTAAGTGGCAGAATAAGCTGGAACTGCAGATTGCAAATCTTAGATATGAAATACCGCAGAATGAAACTGCGCAACAATCACCAGATCTAAGTATTATAGAGAAAATTGTTCCTCTTGTGAAATGGCTGGATCGGTTTTTTTCAAAAATATCTATTCAAAAATTCAATGCCTCTGAACTAAGCGGCAGTCTTTTGTATCAAACATCCCGCAGCAACATCACACTTTCATCTTCCTTACTGGCTGGAAGAATTAATATCAGGTTGGATGGCAATACATTGATTGCTGATTCCGAAAATTTGCATAGTGAAAAATTTCAGTCCCATGCATCAGGGGATATCAGGTTTGATTTAAAAGAAAAATCTGGTGGCGGTCAGTTTTCTGTGAATATTGCAGAGTCTTTGCCCATGCTCATAAAGCTCACTCTGGATACGAAGAGAATGTCTTTTGAAGGGCAGGAAAATGGAAATATCACAACAATCACTCCTTTTGTCGATCTTTTTGGACTGGAACAAAATATTCAGCAATGGATCACAGAATACCTTTCAGGCAGTCGTTATGAGCTGAAAACATTCAAGGGTGATTTCCCCTGGAGCAATCCTCTGCACATTCTTGAAAGCTTTTATGCTGAGGTGCGGGTTCATGATTGTGAGTACACTTTTGCACCAGGTCTTGAGGCAATAAAAAGTGATTATGGAGATGTGGTTTTCCGAAAAGGTGTACTTGTTATTCTCCCTCATGATGCAACTTTTTACGGCCAGGATACTGAAGATTCCTGGTTGGATATCGATTTTAATGACCCTGATAATATCCTCCTTACTGCCAAGATTTTAACCCATGCTCAAGCGAACCAGGACATTATTAATCTTGTTAAATATTATGATATACCCTTACCTTTTTTACAGACAGAGGGAAAAACGGAAACCGATTTAACCCTTACTGTCAATCTTGAAACTGAGCAGGTAACAGCCCATGGCAGCTTTGTGATTGACGAGGGGCGTGTGGATTATAGCGGGAATAATTATGGTGTGAAGAATGCTGTAATCGGGCTTGATGATACTGTTATTTCGTTTAAACAACTCAAAGTTAGTTCAGATGATATGTTTGTGGCAGATGTCAAAGGGGTGTTTGATGCAGAAAAGGATACGGGAAATCTTGATATTATTCTTCAAGAAGGATCTTTTTCAATGGGTGGATCTGTGTTGGCTCTTGATGAGTTGGCAGAAAAACCAACCATTCACTGTAAAATTCACCCCGACGAATCCATAGTAACCGGCTCATCCTCCTCCTGGAAACTTGGTTCCCTTCCACTGCAGTTCGGTTCCTTTAAATCAACAGGATTCTCTCTGGATGAACTTTCCGGTACGCTTACCCCCACGTTGCTTACATTCCAGGAGGGGGCTACAGCTGAGGTGTCAGGTACATTTTCTATATCAGAGCAGGTTTTTGATATGCAGGTGAAACTTCAAAAATGCGAAGTGGGTACTTTAAAGCTTGTAGATAGTCAGGAACCGCTAACAGTACAATATGACGATGGATTGAAGATTCAATGTGCAAAAGAATCAAAGTGGCTTCTAAATGATGTTCCATTAATTCTTGCTCCATCAAAGTTCAAGATAGCCGATAACGTTTATTCGATGACTGAGGGCAGCATAATTTATGGAGATTACTTTGAAAGTAGTCTCTCAGGTCACTACAATTATGAAACAGAACAGGGAGTTTTTCAACTCAACAAGCCTGTTATCAAAGAAGAGAAATTTGGAAACCTTCTGATCCCTGATGATACTGTTTCAGTACAAATCGACGGTAGAGACGATAAACTCTTGTTGGATGTTCCAGCACTTGACCTTGAGTTCAGCAGTGATGCAAAGAACGGCTGGTCCCTTATTTTTAGGAATTTAGCAAAAGTCTATCCCCATTCCCCAATATTGCAACAGTATATGGTTGATGCCGGAAGTCTTGCAATTGTGTCAAAGAGTGATGGGCAGTGGTATCGATTTTCAGCAAATATTCCTTATCGATATGCATTATTGGCTAAAGAAGGAAAGCCTGTTTCCCACTACATTGTTTATGGAAAGGCAAATAGTGACGGATTTTCGGCAACAATTAATGATGATGTTCATCTAAGTTATACGGATGAAATTCTTATAACCTCCAAAGATACCTTTTTTAACCTTCCGGGGATTATTCATCTGATAAAAGAATATTCAGAATCAGTACCCGAAGGCTCTGAGGATAAGATGAAATTGCTGTGCAAACTTGAGGCTGAGAATACAGGTATTGTGCTCACGGAAGATCGGACAGTTTTGGCCGATAGGATCAATCTTGAATATCTTCTTGGTCATTTGAATGGAGATTTAGAACATGGGGAAGGGGCTGTTTCCATGGATCTTGAAGATACAGAATTTTCCATTGCGGGTGAAAAGTTAAATGAAACTTTTATGGATGCCCTTATCCCCGGGTCGGACTTTAAAAAGGGAAGTATGGCAGTGGCAGCAAAGGGGAGTTTTGATGAGTATTCTGTAGTTGTTAAGATTAAGGACACTGTATTAAAGGAATTCAATACATTAAATAATATTCTCGCAATGGTGAACACCATTCCTGCACTCATTACTTTCAGCTTGCCTTCCTACAGTTTAAGAGGATTACCGGTCGATTCTCTCGTTGCTGGTATTACAATAAAAGGTGGCATGGGAACGTTTGATACTCTTGAGCTTGAATCTCCTGAAATTACTATGCTGGGAGCTGGTTGGATAGATTTTGTGAGAAAAAAAATTGGAATGGATTTGAACCTGATTACCAGGGCTAAACACAATATTAATAAAATTCCTCTGGTTGGATATATTCTCGTTGGTAAAGAAAAGAGACCATCCATTACAGTGAAGGTTTCTGGGGATTTATCCAATCCTGAGGTTGAACATTCAATATTTCAAGAAGTGGCAACTCAACCTTTTTCAATGGTTTTTCGAACACTTGCTTTGCCAGGCTATCTGGCATCCCGCATATTTGGTTTTGAACCGGAGAATGATGAGGATGTGAAGGAGAAATTCAATGGTAAAGACAAACCTGAGGAGGGTATCTCAGATTAAATATTTGAGTTAATATTTTTTGAATCCACAAAAAAGGCAGGATCTCAATAAGAGATCCTGCCTTTTTTAATTCTGTTCTACAGACTGTAGAAAATCAGCACCCGCCGATGTTTCAACCCCCAGCTTTAGCTGGAGGAGCAGGAGCTGCACCTTCTTTAGTTATTGGGCTGCCGATGGCTGAACGGGAAACCTTGATTCTTACGTTATCAGCAATTTCCAGTGTGACAACGGTATCAGTAAGGCCGGTAATGGTGCCGTAAATACCACCTTTGGTCACAATTTTATTACCAGTTTTAAGATCATTTAAAAACATTTGCTGTAGTTTTGCCTGTTTTTGCTGAGGCCTGATGAGCATGAAATAAAAAACACCAAAAATAAGAATAAGGGGGATAAAAGAGGCAATGCCTGCTCCTCCACCTGCTGCTCCTCCACCTGCTGCGTATGCGACTCCTGTCATGGTAATTCCTCCGTTGATAAATAAAAATTATTATTGCTTTGTTGTTTTAGTATGTATTGAGAGGAGAAAGTGTAATCACTCTCCCTCAAGCCTGCCATAAAAATCGTTACGAAAGCTTGAAAAGCAGTCCTTTTCGATGGCTTCACGCATTCCAGCCATCAGGTGCAGATAGTAGTGAAGGTTGTGGATGGTATTCAGGTGGTAGCTGAGAATTTCACGGCATTGAAAAAGGTGGCGTAAATATGCCCGTGAATAGTTGCGGCAGGTGTAGCAGTTGCAATTAGGGTCAAGCGGGCGCTTGTCATCACGATATTTTGCGTTTTTGATAACCACCTTTCCAGTTGAGGTGAACATTGTTCCGTTTCTTGCATTTCGGGTAGGCATTACACAATCAAACATATCTACACCTCGATACACTCCCTCCACAAGATCTTCAGGAGTTCCTACTCCCATGAGATAACGTGAGTAATCCTCAGGGAGATGCGGGATTGTGGCTTCAGTCATATCCTGCATAATGGCTTTGTCCTCACCAACACTTAAGCCCCCGATTGCATAGCCGTCAAATCCAATATCAATGAGTGTTTCTGCATGTGCTTTTCGTAAATCATGGTGCATCCCGCCCTGAACAATTCCAAAGAGGAGCTGTCCTGTATCACTTTGAGCATCCCGACACCGTTTTGCCCATCGGCTGGTAAGATCAGTTGATTTAATGGTCTCTTCCAGTGTCGAGGGGTAGGGGATGCAGGTATCAAGGCACATCATGATATCTGAGCCCAGTGTTTCCTGCACATGTACGGCATCTTCCGGACTTAAGAAGAGTTTTGCACCGTCAAGATGAGAGCGGAAAGCTGCTCCCTCTTCTGTTATTTTGGCAAGTTCTTTTAAACTGAAAATCTGAAATCCTCCGGAATCTGTGAGGATTGGACGATCCCAGTTCATGAAGTTATGAAGTCCGCCAAAGCTTTTTATGAGTTCCTGGCCGGGCCGAATAAAGAGGTGATAGGTATTTCCCAGAATGATTTGGGCATTCATCTCTTTTAAATTCTCGGGAGTTACTGATTTCACAGTTGCCTGGGTGCCAACCGGCATAAAAATTGGTGTTTGGATCGTCCCGTGGAGTGTTTTTAATTCTCCTCTGCGGGCGGCGCAGTCGGTTGATTTAGATTTTAGAATGAAGGGGGATTTCGTATTTGTGGCCATATTATGTGTTCCTGCTAAAAGGAGTTCTTTTTGTTTACGAAAGTATATAATTGCTGGAGTACAATAATAGCCCTTTGTGGGAATTGTAACAGAATTCTTTTTGCAGGATTAATTATGTTTTGTGGAAAGGTGCGCGTCAGCAACAGAGGTTTTGACGGTTCAGGGTGTGCTCTGTTGAAAATAACAGTTCTGTTATTTGGGTTACTGGGAGTGTCAGAAGTTTTGAAGGGGCATGCAGTGACACGCATTGAATTTCAATGCGTTGCTTTATCACCCCAAATTGCTTTCAATCGTTTATCACGACCACATTTCCAGCGATAGGTTTTATAACGAATCGTATTGTTTTTATAATAATTCTGATGGTAACTTTCTTTACCTTTGATGGGGTAGAAGTGAGATGCATCCCGTACTGCTGTAACAACTTTTTTACCTGGAAATTGTTCAATAACACTCTTCTTAGATGCTTCTGCAAGCTTCCTTTCCGTTTCATCAGCAACAAAAATTGCACTTAAGTAACTTGGGCCTTTGTCACAGAATTGTCCTCTTGCATCAAAGGGATCGATGTTAACCCAGAAATATTTCAGCAAGGATTTGTAGCTCACCGTTTTGGGGTTGTATGTGACTTCAACAGCCTCAACGTGTCCTTTGTGATTACCGCGATAGGTTGGATTTTCTAATATCCCGCCCGTAAAGCCGGAAACTACGCCAGAGACTCCCTCTAATTTTTCAAAATCTGACTCCATACACCAGAAACAGCCGCCGGCAAATATTGCTTTCTCAGCATGGACACTTGAAGCAAAGCTCAGCATGCTTGAGAATAGAAATAATAGCAGAATATTTCTCATAATATGTCTCTCAGTTAGGTTTCAGCCACAATGATGTTTTGATGCTATTGTATTCTTTGTGGACACTCAAATATTTTTAAGCTGTTTTTATTATATCTAAAAAATTGAGTGCCCACAACATCAGGGGGGGCTTAAAGATTGGTGGTTATTGATTTCTTAATCAAGTCCTAAACCCTTTCGTTTCATTTTGATTCGTTCATCGATGAGTTCAGCTGCTTTAAATGGGTCAGGTTCGATGGCAAAACAGGCTCCAACAAGGTCATCTAGTCCTTCCAGGGCAAGATTGGTAACAAGCGGAGAGCCTGTGATATTTGGCGGGTGACCCAGATGAGTGTATATGCCGGATGCAACGGCGTAGGTACCAATGGTTGCAGCTTTCTCAGAATACCATTCCGGGGATGACGCAGCCAGCGGCAGGTCGGAGATGGATACACCCAGCTCATTGGCAAGCAGTGCTGCCAGTTGAAGAATTCTGGCATTATCCACACAACTCCCCATGTGAAGAACTGGTGGAATACCCAGGGAACCGCATACTTCCTGCAACCCGGGCCCTGCCTGTTCTATGGCCTCGGGAACTAGCAGGCCGGCTTTACCGGCAGCTGTTGTGACACAGCCGGTAACAATCACAAGAATATCCTTTTTAATGAGTTCCCGTGTGAGATTCACATTGCAGTAGTCATGTTTGTATTTAGGATTATTACAACCCACAATTCCGACAGCACCCCGAACTTTTCCTGCCTTAATTGCATCAATTAGTGGGGTGAGGGAACCGCCAAGGGCATCAAGCAGTGCTTCATTGGAAAACCCGGTCATAATGTCAACGGGTTCAGCGGGAATTTCCACTCTGTCATGATTCCGCATGCTGTAGCGTTCGATTGCCATTCGTACAACTTTTCTTGCCTGCTCCATGCCGTTGTGCATCTCAAACTTCACATGATCAGCTCCTGTAAATCTGGCTTTATCAGCTGTGGTGATCATTTTAGTATGGTAGCAGTTACCAACCTGCACAAGACTTGGCATTATACACTGGTAATCGACAACAATCAGTTCGACAGCACCTGTAACAATGGCAAGTTCTGTCATGAGATGGTTTCCGGCCATGGGGATTCCCTTGCGCATCATTAACTCATTGCCTGTGCAACAAAGTCCTGCCAGGTTAATTCCTGTAGCACCTTTTTCTTTTGCCAGATCTATAAATTCCTGTTCATTGACAGCTTCCAGTATTTTTTCTGAAACAATAGGATTGTGTCCATGAACCAGAATGTTAACCTGATCTTTTTTCAACACTCCAAGATTTACCTGTGCCTTGCGAGGTGAAGGTGTACCAAACAGGATGTCAGAGACTTCAGTAGCAATCATTGATCCGGCCCATCCGTCACCAAGGCACATTCTGGCACTATGGAGCATTGTATTGGCAGCGTCGTTGTCACAGCCCATATGAGTGCGATGCATCATTTCGGTAATTTCCCGATCAACGCCTCGTGGCATAATGCCTAATTCTCTCCATCTTTCACGTTGCTTCTCAGGTACCCGGCCTATAAAAGCTACCTCTTCACGTCTGCTGCCAAAACTCTCAAAAAATTCATCAGCGAGATCTTTTGCAACATCCATCAAATCCCGTCCTTCAGTGGCAACACCAAGCTCATCCGCTATCCTGAGCATCTTTTTTTCGTCTTTAATCTGATAATCTTCTGTTTTTCCGTAGGCCACAGCATGGAATGCTTCAATGCAATCACGTCCATGATCTGAATGCCCGGCTGCCCCACCTGCTAAAAAGCGTCCAAAATTTCTGGCGACAATTACATCCGCCCCAGCACCGCATACACCAAGGGGTGCTTTTTTGCTGATTCGGCAAGGACCCATGGTACAAATTCTACAACAGAGGCCTGATTCTCCTTTTGGGCAGTGAGGTGTCTGCTGCTCAAGTCTGTCCCATGCGGTCTCAACACCATCACGCTGGGCTTTCCGCAGCATCTGTTGTGCATCTTCCCATATACTCATATCTTCGACGTTTCTTTCTTTTTTTGACATAAGCTTTCTCCTGTTGAATA
>Ga0256844_10000780_pt1 | contig 12039 bp, 10 predicted proteins | sample MusselsmetaG_FD_189100 | JGI IMG/M metagenome (GOLD analysis project Ga0256844, IMG submission 189100) | Mussel associated microbial communities from hydrothermal vent at the East Pacific Rise, Pacific Ocean - Mussels | ecosystem: Host-associated > Mollusca > Shell > Unclassified ... | reverse complement strand
ACTATTTTATCTTCTCTATTCAAATTGAAGAATTGTTCTTTATTTCTGACTTTTAAATATTCTTCTTTCTGATTTTTGAAACATAACATACTTCCGAATAATGAATTTCCATAAGGACTATAATCCGAAAAATTACAACCGAAGCAGTTATTGAGTTTGTATCTTGGTTCAATTTCCTTTTGAATTTTAATTAATACTCCTTCAAAATTGCTATTCTTAACAGTTAAGACTTCATTGAACATTTTGAATCTAACAGAAACTTTAATTCGGTCTATTATTCCATTACCAACACTTTTTCCGATTTCAATATTTATATCCAGTTCTTTTTCAAAAATTTCGTTTGTTTCAATGTCTTTTATTGATAGAGGAATGAAAATATTGATAATGCAATCACATAGTTCATATACAAACCCTTGACCGCAAGAAAGTTTGTTTAATGAAAATCTTTCTAATTCTTTTTTTGAATAATTGTTATAATCTAATAATTCAAAATCGTCGAAGGATGTTCCTTTAAACTTGAAGGTATTTAAATCAAATTTTAGATATTCAAAATCGTTTTCAATTTCAATTTTTGATGTACCTAAATTATTCTTGAAAAAACCTTTATATGTTTTATGATTTGTCATTCTCAAATTATTGCCAACGGTTTGTATAAGAATAGTAGCCGATTTCGGAAGTAGAATTTTTCAATTTACTAACTAATGTTGATGCAGACTACAATGTTCCTATTTACTACTATTTCGGCTATTATTTTTATACTTTGTTATGTGCTTTTATTATTCTTCATTAAATAGCTCGTCAATTTTTTCAAATAGTAAATTGAAATTCTCAAACTCTACGACTTCTTCTTCTGTCAGATTTTCGGCAAAATTCGCTTTATCTCCATTTATTTCGAAAACATTAGTTGTCAAAATATTAGAGCCTTTCATATTTTTGTTCTCTAAGAAATCATTTGTAAAATAGTGTTCTATTACAAAGTATCTTTGAGTTATGTTATTTGTTACAAATTCTGATTTTTCTTCGGTTACAGGTAAAAGCAAACCATAGATAGTCTTTTCTTTATGTTTTCGATGAATAGAATTGAGGTCATAATCTTCGAATATTTTTTTGTTTAAACCTTTAAATTGCTCATTTCCTTCCCTGTCATTATCAAAAAGACCGACTAATTTCAAATCATTAGATATCGTTGAAATAAATTCAATTGTCCTTCTAACTGTATCAGCATTCCCTGTTCTATTTTCTTCATCTAATTCTAAACCTGAAGAAACAATATGATATGGAATTTCAATACCTTCGTTTAGTTTACTAAATGCAGTCTCTAAGATTTTCTTATCTGTTTTACCTTCAGTTATTATTATTATTTTCTGACTTTCAATTTCATCTAACGATAATAAATTATTAGCTAATTCGTTACCTACTGAAGCATAGCAACTTTTTGGCATACTCGATATAGTTCCTTGATTAATAGTTGCTGAATTTAAAAAGAACAATTCTCCTTCATCTGCTTTATTTATTAATCTATCATTGTGTGAAATTAAAAAAGTCTGATAATTAGTATTAGTTTTTAACTCGTCCAGTAAGTTTGATTGAAGATTCGAATGTATGTGAGAATCAGGTTCGTCAATTAGAAGTATATTAACGCAATGTTGTTTTCTGTTAATAAACTCAAGAGTTGAGAATATTTCAATTACTTGTAACATTCCGCTTCCCATTAATGAAATTTCAATTTCTTTTTTACCAAGTTCTTGAATTGTAATTCTTACAAACTCATCATCTTGTCGGTTTCTGTTTTTAAATCTAATTGTATAATTTGAATCAAAAACATTATTTAATCTACTTTCTAAAGCATTAAATTTTGTATCTGATTTTTCTGATTTTAATATTTTATTTCGAATTACTTCGTGAGATTTACCCAATGAAATCTTTTTTAATAATTGTGCATTATTATAAAAAGGTTCATTTTTTATTGAGTGAAATATAGGTCTTGTATGATAAACAAAAATAGCATCCCTAAGGTTTAAGTTTAATTCTAAAACTTTTTCTTTGAATAAATTGAAAGGTTCAATATCGTATTTAATTCGGAAATATGAATTAGATATACTACCTGGTTTTTCAAGAGTTATTTTTAAGGGATAAATGACATCTTCGTGCTTAAATGAAATTGTAACGGATAGTTTTTTTTTCCAACTTTTATTAAAAATATCGTTATCATTTCTTAACCTTAAGAAGAATAAGTTATCAAAGCCTAAATAACAAGGTGTATGCTGACCATAGAAATTTCTTCCGTTCGCTTGAATTAGTTTATCGAATGAACTTTTCCATAAGAGTATAACTTCTAATAGTGTAGATTTACCAATATTATTCTCACCTACTATAAAGTTGAAATTTTCACTACATTCAAAATTTACTGTTTCGAACGCTTTGAAGTTTTCAATTTTAATTCCACATATTCTCATAGGGTCTATTGTTTTTTTAATTGCACATAACGTTGGTGTAACCGTAGTTGCGGATTTTAAACACCGAAACTTTGGGCTAAACACTTAACTTTGTAAAAGTGCTAAACTTTGAGTTAAGCACAAAACCGCAATTATCTGTTACACATTGTTGCCAGTAGTTTTTCTTATGCAACTTCAAATTGTTCATCCATATTTTCAAGACTAAATTTGATGTTTGTTTTTAAGGCTCTAAATACTTTTAATATAGTTTCGATTGTTACATTTCGAGTATTAGTTTCCAATTTTGAAATTTGAGACTTTTGTACTCCAACTAATTTCCCTAATTGTTCTTGAGTTAAATGTCTTTCCTTTCTAACGGACTTTATCATTTCTCCCAAAACATCTACTTTTAAGTCAAATTCATATTTGTCGCGCTCATCCGTTCCTATTTTTCCGATATGCTTGTCCTTTAATTGGTCTAAAGTCATCATTTTCATTTTTCCTTTAGTTTTCATATTCTGATTTTTAATTGTTAAAATATTCGTTTCTTATTCTTTCGGCTTTTTCAATTTCCGATTTTGGAACTTTACTAACTTTCTTTATAATTCCGTGTGTTGAGATAACTAAGGTTTCTGTCTTTTTCGTTTTGTCCCAAAATGCAAGAAGTCTGTATTGTATTCCGTTATATTTAGTTCTGAATTCCCATATTTCATTTTTTAGTTTCTTGAATAGTTTTGGATCGTTAATCAATTTTGATTTATCGATATTGTAATAGATTTTCTTTCTTGACTTGTCGTCTAATTTTTCCAAGAATTCTATTGCTTGTTCAAGAAATATTACTTCAAATTTGGCTTTCATTACTATTTATTAAACGACAAAGGTAAGAAAATGTTTCGTTATATGGAAACAATTTTAATGAAATTCAAAAAAGATGGTTCTGATTGGCTTATTCCGTGTTGATTTTGGGTTTAAGAATTCCGTGATTTTCACTCCACTTTTCGTGAGTTTTTAATTACTGGCAACATTCAAATAAACACCATAGGCGCTAAAACAAATATTACATTAACTATAAAAGTAATACAATTTTTTAAATTTCACTAATTACAAAAGCAATTACTTAAAACTACCAATAAACGCCAAAGAAGAAATTTGGTGTAAAACCGAGTGAGTACATATCGCGAATTTTAATAGGATCGTTAATGGTATTAAAACCCGAATATTCTCTACTCAGTTGGTTTTTTTGATTGTACACATTACGAATTGAAATCCCTACTTTTCCTTTCAGCTTGCTTCTTTTAGCAAAACGAAACCCATAAGTAGTCGATAAATCTAAACGATGATAATTATCCAATCTCTCGGTATTTATACCTTCAAACGTAATCTCGTTATTCGTTAAAACCGATTTGGTATATGGTTTTCCTGTGCGCCATTTCCAACCCAACGCTATCTGAAACTGTTTTTTCTTATAGGCTACAGAAGTTGCTATTGCATGCGTAATATTGGTATTTGCTGTAAAATAATTATCGTTATTCAAATTTTTAAACTTACTTCTTACATCGGTATAAGAATAACTTACCCAAGTATTAAAATTGTTATAATTCTTCTTTACATAAAAATCTACTCCTTTAATTTTCTGATTTCCAATACGAAATGTTTTTCCATCGGGGTTTAAAAATCCTAATGACAATGCGGTAATACCATCTATATTTTTGTTGTAATGATCTATATCAAAACTCCATCCTTTTTTTTGATATAACAGTCCTACAGAAAGCTGATTGCTATTAATTATAGGAGAAGTATCTCCATTGGATAATCGCCAAAGACGATTTTCTAACGATAGGTTACTCAAAATAGTTTCATCTATCTGACTGATGATTTGGTTTTTAATTTCGCCTGTAAATTGTAATTTTAATCCTTTAAATAAGTTTTTATAAATCACAATTCTAGGTTCTAGTTTTAATTTATCAAACTCCTTATAATAGTTTAGTCTAAAACCTGCTTCAACGTCAATAAACTGATTGCTTTTTAAGGAATAATTAGCAAAAAAAGCGTGAGTATCTATTTCATTCTCATCAAAATCGAGTAATAAAGCAATATTTGTAGTGTTTAAAAAAGCGTATCCAACATCTTTAAAAGAATATTGATATCCCAAATTTAAACGATCCTTTTTGTAAGTCTGTAATTGAAATTCTGTCGAAATATTGGTGTCATAAATAACGTTTCGCTTATTAAAATTGGATTGTTGAGCTATTTCATCTTTTTGAATGTAATTATAATTCAATCGATATTTAGAGAAACTTGCTTTTGTTATTTGACGTATCCTACGGTTCCAATTGGATTCTAAATTTACCGAATAGCCTTCGTTTTTTATTTTTAGTAAATCACTACTGGTTATATTACTTCCTTCTTCTTTTAACGAATAATCTAGTTGATTATCAATCAATATTCCGCTAAAAGAAAGGCGGTTTTTAGAATTAATTTTATAGTTTATTTTGGCATTAAAATCCATAAAGAAAAAATCGTTTACTGTATTACTACTATTAACAATATTGGTAGCTTGGAAAACCTTATCGGTTAATTTATCATACGTTGGTGTTTGAAAAATATCTACATAAGAGCGTCTAGCAGACAATTGCAAACTCAGTTTATCTTTAATTATGGGCGTTTCTATAAATGCACTTGCGCTAATCCCATTAAGATTTATACTGGCTTTTAACTCTTTATTGATAGTTGCATTGGTTTTAATATCGATAACACTAGAAACACGCTCACCAAAACGAGCATTTGTTCCTTTATTATGAAATACAATTTTTTGAGAAATAGCAGGATTAAAAGGGGAAATCATACCAAATAAATGTCCGCTATGGTAAATATTAATTCCGTCCCAAAGAATTCTATTTTGGTCGGAAGTTCCGCCACGCACAATTAAACCTGTTGCCGTTTCATTGGGACTAATAACACTTGGCAATTGTTGCAAACTCTCCAAGATATCGGCTTCCAATAAGCCTGGTAAAATATTTAGTTTATTGGCATCGACTTTATAATATCCTTTTTTATGCTTGGTAATTCCTTGGGTTAAATAATCTACCAACACAACTTCTTCTAACTGCTGAGTTTCATCTAAATTGGTTTTGGCTTTTTTTACAATAATATAACGTTCACTAATTTGTTCAAAATTTAATGTCGTTTTTTCTTCTATTTCCAACAACGTTTCTACTAAAGTTCGCTGTTTTTTGGGTAAAGAAATTTTGGTGTTATTTACTAGTTCATCAGCATATGAAAACCGAACATCATAGGTTTTTTCCAAAGAAAATAACACTGCTACAATCGGTTTATTTTGAAATGAAAAAGTAGCTTTCTTTTGCGAGAAAGCTACTATTGGTATAAACCAAATTATCAACCAAAAAAATTGCTTCATTTTTTATTTGTCTAGTATTATCAATTTTGAACTCGATTTTTTATATATTACATCTAGTGTTGCAAAGACTGTTTTTAATGCTAAATCGATATTTTTATGATCAAAACTTCCTGTGTATATTACCAAATTATCAATCTTATCACTATTAATTTTGATGTTGTATTGTTTTTCAAAATCGGCTATTACATACTTTAAAGGAACACTTTTATAGGAACTCTCACCCAAAACCCAAGTTGGTGTCTTTTCGGTATATTCTAAATCTTCAATGGCATTACCATTAATTTTTCTAAATGCTTTTGTTGGAGTTAATACATATTTCTTATCATTATGTAGCACTGCTACTTTACCACTAAAACAAATCACTTCAAAAAAATCATCGGTCGCATTTACCGTAAATTCAGTTCCCAAAACGGTTACTTCTCCGTTTTTTGTTTTTACCGTAAACTTACTTCCTTTCTTTACTTTAAAAAAGGCTTCGCCTGTTAAAAAAACTTCTCTATTGGTTTTCCAGTCTTTCTTAGAATAATTAATTGCCGATTTTGCATTTAAAATCACTTGAGATCCATCCAACAATGCTACTGTTTTTTGTTCTCCAAAATTGGTGCTATTTAAAACAGCATCACTTCCCAAAACGGTATAAAATCCTACAAAGAAAATAATCATTGCCGCAATAGAAGCTATCCATTTATAATTTAATGTTCTTACTTTAACTTCTTTTTTTGAGGCTATTTTATGCTGAATATTTTTAAAAGAATCATCCAAAGGTTTATCTAACTCGGCATAAATAGCCAATCCTTCTTTAAGTTTTTTAAATGCATTGAAATCACTTTCGGACACTAAATTTTTCAATTCAGTATCTGTTAAGTTTCCTTCTATCCATTGAGATAAAAAGAATTCATTTTCAATATTTTTGTTACTTTCTTTCATTATTACGTTATTAAAACAATTACTCTCTAATAAACCCTACCTTTTATTTTTCGATTATTTTTTCATCACTTTACGCATTACAATTAATGCATTATGCATTCTTTTTTCTACTGCTTTTACCGAAATATTTAATTGATCGGCAATTTCTTTATATTTTTTCTTCTCTATCTTACTCATTACAAATACCTCTCTTTGCTTTTCGGATAAACTAGCTATCGCATTTTCAATTTCATCTAGATACTCGGCTTCTATCATTAAAAACTCTGGAGACTCATTAGTACTATGCTTAACATGTCTAAAATTATTTTTACGAATAACCTTTTCATGTTTTTTAATATTTAAAAACTGGTTATTAGCAATGGTAAATAAATAACTCTTTACTTTATCATAAGAAACATCGGCACAATTTTGCCATAATTTCACAAAAGAATCTTGCATGACATCTTCGGCAGTTTCTAAATCTCTAAATTTAAAAAACAAAAATCGTTTTAAATCTTTGGCATAGGTTTTAAAAACCGCTTCAAAAATTTTTGGTTTACAAATGTTTTTTAAATCCTTACTCATTAGTTATTTTTACGGTATCAAAACTATGACATTTTTTTTTAATAAAAAAAGTAGGGTAATTTAAAACTTGATTGTTTAAGTAATGATTAATCGAAATAAAATAATTAATTTAATTCAAATTTATAGAAATGAAAAATTTAAAATTTATCTACTTAGCTTTTATCTTAGCGATGTTTACTTTAGTATCGTGTGATAATAATGATCCTATAGTTGATCAAGAAAACCCAAATCAAAGTGCTTCTGCACGAACTTCAATGAGTGAATTAAAATCTCACTTTAATACTAACGGACAATTAAGAACAGACAATAACCCTACAAATAATGTTTTGTTTGATTTTTGTTTCGACTTTCAATACCCAGTAACATTCACCTATAATACTGGTGTTAATGTAACTGTAAATAATTTTGATGCTTTGGTTGATGTATTAGTTGCCATGACAGATTCTTTATATATTGATGGTATTGTTTTCCCTTTTAACGTAGAAGTTTTTGATGATGCTACAAATACTGTAATAGTACAAGCTGTAAACAATGAACTAGAATTTATAACATTAATAGAATCTTGTGGGTTTGATGATGATGACTGTGTTTGTACTCAAGAGTATGTACCTGTTTGTGTTGAAGTTGAAGATGTAAACGGAGAAGAATTTACGGTTGAATATCCAAATATGTGTTCTGCAGCTTGTGATGGTTTTACACAACAAGATCTTACAGATTGTGAAGATTTTACTCCTGGTGATGATGACAATGATTGTTTTGAATTTAACTACCCAATTTCAATTACCAATTCAAACGGATCTACTATAGTAATAAATGGTGATGATGAATGGAACAACATATTATTTGCTACAAACGCCTATGATTTTGTTTATCCATTTGATGTAACTTTATTAGAAGGTAATGTAGTTAGTACAATTACTAGCGCAGATGATTTTGAAACATTACTTGATACTTGTTATGAAGATGATCCTTGTGACTGTCCTACAGTAAATGATCCTGTTTGTATTTTAATTACTACTCCAAATGGTGACCATATTGAAGAATTCGATAATATGTGTGAAGCTGAATGTGCAGGTTACACTCAAAATGATGTTGTAGATTGTAATACATCTAATGATTGTGTAGAAAACTTCACGATTACTGTTGGAGAATGTATTGATGAAACTTCATACACAGTTACATTCAATTTTATAGCAAATGGTTATGATGGAGATTTTACGTTATACACAAGAAATAACGTGATGTTAACGACAAGCTCTATGAGTAACTTACCATTAACTCTTACAATGCCTTTGAGTGGTTTTGATGAAGATTATATTAAAGTTATATTAGATTCTACAGTTCCTTGTGATTATGAAGAAGAATGGTTTGCACCAGATTGTAATACTACATTACCTTGTTGGGATTTTGTATATCCAGTTTCTTTTAATCATAATGGTTCTACAATAACTGTAAATGATAGAACTTCATTCGATAATGATTTTGATTCAAATACAGATACTCTAGTTTATCCTTTTAATGTTATTATAAATAACGTAACTTCTACTATAAACACACCAAACGGCTTCTTTGTAATTGGAGAGTTTGATAGAATGTGTGAATAAAAATATTGTTAAATATTAGTTTTTTAAAAAGCTATCATTCTTAATTGAGTGATGGCTTTTTTTAATGATGGATAACTAAAATCCTAAAATCAGTTTAGCGATATAAAAGAATATGAATATTCCAAAAATATCATTACTTGTAGTGATAAATGGACCTGTAGCTAAAGCAGGATCAATCCCTTTTTTATGTAATAAAATAGGTACAAAAGTTCCAACAAGTGAAGCGATAATGATTACTGCAACTAACGAAATTGCAATGGATAAAGTAAAATTAAACTCATAACCCATTACTTGCCCAAAAACTAAAATCATTAAAGACAAAATAATTCCATTAAGCAAACTTAAACTAACCTCTTTTAATAATCGTTTCCATATACTACCTTTAATAATATTATTTGCCAATCCTTGTACAACTATTGCCGAAGATTGCACACCTACATTACCTGCCATCGCAGCAATAAGTGGTGTGAAGAAAAATAATGCTTTGTATTTTGATAATGCACCTTCAAAATTCTCCATAATAAATACCGAACCCAATCCGCCAATTAATCCTAAAATTAACCAAGGCAAACGTCCTTTTACCAATTCAAATACACTATCATCTGCTTCTACATCTTCGGTTAAACCAGCCGCCATTTGATAATCTTTTTCGGCTTCGTCCTTAATGATATCTACTACATCATCTATGGTAATTTTACCTACTAAACGCCCCATTTCATCAACAACAGGCACAACTATTAAATCGTATTTTTGCATTATTAATGCTACATCTTCGTCTTTATCATCAATTTTAACCGAAATAACAGCGTCATTATAAATCTCTTTAATTGGTGTCTTTGTTGAAGTCGTCAACATACTTTTTAAAGATAATCTACCTTTTAAAATTTCGTGATCATCTACTACATAAACCGTATGTACTTTGTCTATATTCTCGGCTTGTCGTCGCATTTCGCGAACACAAGTAAACATCGTCCAATCTTCATAAACCTTGATTAACTCCTTACCCATAATTCCACCTGCAGTATCCTCATCGTAACGTAATAAATCTACAATATCCTTAGCATGTTCTACATCTTCTAAGTGTGCAATTACTTCTTCTTTTTGATCTTCGGGTAAATCGGCAATGATATCTGCAGCATCATCGGTTTCTAATTCATCTATTTCTTCTGCAATTTCTTTGGCAGATAATGCTTGTAAAATTTTATCCCGAATATCTTCATCTAACTCAGCTAATATATCCGACGAAATTTCACTATCTAATAACTTAAAAACAATAATGGCTGAATCAAAATCTACTTCATCCAAAATGTCTGCAATATCTGCATAATGCAATTCTTTTAACATCGAAGAAATAGCAACAGTATCATTAGAAATGATTAATTGCTTTATTTCTGAAATGGTATTTTTATTTAATTCGAATTGCATCTTGTTTTGTAAAATAGCTGAATTTGTATTGCAAAAGTAGGTATAAAAAGGGAATTAAAGCGCGCAATTTACAAACTCCTACACAATACATTACTTTTCATTACTTTTGTAGCGAACTACTAAATTATATAATGATGAAAAAAGCAATCGTATTACTACTACTTGTACTTGTATTTTCTTGTAAAGAAAAACAAACTCAACATAATGTAAGTCAGAAAAAAGTGATTATAGAAAATTTTGATTGGTTACTTGGTAAATGGCAAAGAACAAACGACAAAGAAGGCAAAAAGACCTTTGAAAATTGGCATAAAAAAAGCAATGACGAATATGTTGGTTTGGGGTTTACCATGCAAGGAAAAGATACATTGTCTAAAGAAAATATGCAAATCATAAATAAAAATAAACAATGGAAATTAATTGTAAGTGTTGTTGGTAAAGGAGACGATACCTCAGCAACTCCATTTAAAATGATACAAAAAGATGCTGCAAGTTTTACTTTTGAAAATAAAGAAATCGATTTCCCAAATACCATTCATTATGAATTTGATGGAAAAATGATAAAAGCAACTATTGCTAATAATGAAATGTCTATTCCTTTTCTATTTGAACCTTTAAAGAACTAATGAAAATATTAATTTTAGATCAAAATCATCCTTTTTTAAAAGACAACTTAGTAAAGTTAAACTATACTATTGATGTAGATTTATCTTCGCCAAAAGAAGAAATTGAAACAATCATTCATCACTACGACGGAATAATTATCCGCAGTCGTTTTAAAATTGATAAAAATTTTATTGATAAAGCAAGTAATCTCAAATTTATTGCACGTGTTGGTGCTGGATTAGAAAGTATTGATGTTGCTTATGCAAAAACAAAAAACATCCATTTAATATCGGCTCCCGAAGGAAATAGGAATGCCGTTGGAGAACAAGCTTTGGGAATGATTTTAGCCCTTTTTAATAACCTAAAACGTGTAGATAACGAAATACGAAACGGTAAATGGATTAGAGAAGCCAATAGAGGTATTGAGCTCGAAGGGAAAACTGTTGGAATTATTGGGTATGGAAATATGGGGAAAGCCTTCGCCAAAAAATTAAAAGGTTTTGATGTTGATGTGATTTGCTATGATATTAAAGAGAATGCTGGTGATGAAAATGCTACACAGGTTTCATTAACCGAATTGTTCCGTAAAACGGATGTATTAAGCGTGCATACACCACATAATGAAATAAGTAATAAAATGATTGACCTTGAATTCATCAATCAATTTAAAAAACCATTTTACATTATAAATACAGGTAGAGGAACTGCCATTGTGACCAAAGATTTAATAAAAGCGATTAAAAATAATAAAATATTAGGTGCCTGCTTGGATGTATTGGAATACGAAAAATTATCGTTTCAAAACTTCTTTGTAAATAATAATTTACCCGATGCTTTTCAGTTTTTAATTGAATCGGACAAAGTGCTTTTATCGCCTCATATTGCTGGTTTAACCAAAGAATCTTACTACAAATTAGCCAAAACAACATTTGATAAAATTGTGTTGTTTCATGAAAAAAGCAGCATTTAAATTGTAAATACTGCTTTTTTGAATACCTTTTTCTTAAAAGGATTTGTTTTCTATACGGATTAATAAATCTTATATAGCTTATTAACTAACTTG
>Ga0256844_10000779_pt1 | contig 12044 bp, 11 predicted proteins | sample MusselsmetaG_FD_189100 | JGI IMG/M metagenome (GOLD analysis project Ga0256844, IMG submission 189100) | Mussel associated microbial communities from hydrothermal vent at the East Pacific Rise, Pacific Ocean - Mussels | ecosystem: Host-associated > Mollusca > Shell > Unclassified ... | reverse complement strand
TCTAATACAGGTGGTGTGAGAGACAAATTTAATCCCTGTGCAAATCTTGTTTTTAGACGATTTTCTAAAGATTTAATGTTTGTTGGAGGTTGGTCGCATGTGAATATGATTTGTTTTTTGGTAGTAAATAAAAAGTTAAAAATATGAAAAAACTCTTCTTGAGATTTTTCTTTACCAGCAATCAAGTGAATGTCATCAACCAATAATAAGTCAGCAGATTGGTAATAAGATTTAATGTTTTCAATAGTTTTGTGGCGCAAACTGGTGGTAATATTTCTGACAAAATCCATTACTGGTGCGTAAATAATTTTTGTTTTTGGGTTTTGTTGTTTTACCAAATGTCCCGCTGCTTGCATTAAATGTGTTTTCCCCAGCCCTGAATCGCCGTAAATAATGCAAGGATTGTAAGGCGATTTTTTAAGGTCTTCTGCAATTTGTCGAATCGCACCATAAGCGATTTGATTGGCATTCCCCATTACCAAATTGTCAAAAGTATATTCTGGAAATAACGGGGTTGAGTGTTTTGTGTTCTTTTTGGCTTGTTGGATTTCGGTGCCAATGTTGATTTTAAGATCTTTGTTGTGCCGAGTAACAGCATCTTTAATTTTTTGTTTTAAATTTGTTTTGAGGTAATCTACTGTTGAGGTGTTAGGCGCTACTATGGTCAGGATATTGCCTTTTTCTGTTGCTTTTAATGGCTGAATCCAGACGCTAAATTGCCCTACTGGAATGGTATCTTTCAAAGTTTCAAGGCATTTTTCCCAAGTTGTTGGCATGGCGTCTTTTCGTTTTATAAAACAGAGAATTAAAAAAAGGTATTTTAATCGTTGTTTTTGTATTTATAGATTTAGTTTCAATTAAAATGAACAATAAGACCTTTACATCGATATATGAGCCATCATCTAGAATCTACTTTTTACCCGCTTGGCAATTTTTTTAAACCCAGCCTTAGCCTTGCTAGGACAAGATTTAAGAAAATTTCCAAGCGGATGAAAATTGAATTTTGCTAATCATCCATATTTATGCAAAGGTCTCAAATAAATTAAAGTTTACTTGAAATGGGAGTTAATAAAATGGAGTTATTGGAAAAGTATTTTGAAAAAATGTTGTGGGGGTCGCGTTTTATGGTGCTTGCAGCGGTAATTTCTTCGTTGTTATTGTCTTTAGCGTTGTTTGTTATTACCGCCATTGATGTCGGTTCACTGATGGCGCATTTGGGTGATTATTTGAATGCCACTATCGAAGCAAGAAAGGTATTAAAGATTGAAATGGTGGCACATGCAGTGGGTGCTATTGATGGATTTTTGTTGGCCACTATTTTACTGATATTTTCCTTGGGGCTATATGAGTTGTTTATTAGTGACATTGACGAAGCCCAAAACAGCAAGCGCTCATCAAAAGTTTTGGTCATTAATTCACTTGATGATTTGAAATCGAAACTTGCCAAAGTTATCTTAATGATTTTAGTGGTTACATTCTTTGAAGTGTCGTTGTCAATGGCTTTTACAGATGCACTTGATTTGGTGTATTTTGCCTTTGGCATTTTAATGGTTTCTTTGGCACTTTATTTTAGCCATAGGGCAGAGCACTGATTGATTTTTATGACTAAATAGCGTAAAATGACTGATTTTTTATAGAAAATAATTATTATGCGTCAAACAATCGTAGCAGGCAACTGGAAAATGAACGCTTCAAAGGAAACCGTTAGCACTTTAGTAATGGGTATTCTTGAAGGTTTGCCTGATGTTAAATCAAAGGTAATTGTATGTGCGCCTTATCCTTATTTTTCTCAAGTTGAAGCCTTGGTAACGCATTCACAATTGAATTTAGGCGCGCAAAATATCAATGTTAACGCCTCAGGTGCCTTTACTGGCGAGGTGAGTGCAGATATGATTAAAGATTTTGGCGCTGAATATGTGATTGTTGGCCACTCAGAACGCAGAAGTTTATACGGCGAAACTGATGAAATTGTTGCTGAAAAAGTACAAGTGGCACTTGATAATGGCTTAACGCCATTATTTTGCATTGGTGAATTGTTAGAGGAAAGAGAATCTGGCAATACCGAAACAGTGGTTACTCGACAAATCAATGCCGTGATTGAAAAGGTTGGTATTGAGGCGTTTAAGAATATTATTATTGCTTACGAGCCAGTTTGGGCTATTGGTACTGGCGTTACTGCCACACCACAGCAAGCACAAGATACACACGCATTTATTCGCAGCCTGTTGGCTAAAAATGATGCAGATATTGCACAATCAACTCCGATTTTGTATGGTGGTAGTATGAATCCTACTAATGCAGAAGAGTTAATTGCTTGTGAGGATATTGATGGCGGTTTGATTGGTGGTGCATCACTCAAGCCAGAGGATTTTTTAAGTATTTGTAAAGCAGGTTAATTATTATGTCATTCCAAGTTATTTTAATTGTTCATGTGTTGCTAGCTCTGGGTTTAATTGCGCTTATTTTAATGCAACATGGTAAGGGCGCTGATGCAGGTGCTGCCTTTGGTGCAGGTGCATCAGGTTCGGTATTTGGCGCACGCGGTGCCAATTCATTTATTTATAAATTAACTACCAGTGTTGCTGTTGGTTTCTTTTTAACCAGTTTAACTTTGGCATACTTAGCCACAAGCGATGCTTCTAGTGCACCAACAGAGTCTCAAAGTGTGATGGATCAGGTGCTTGTAGATCAAGTACCCATAAAGTTAGAGCCATCAGTTGATGTGCCACTGGTTGATTCTAAGGTGGCAGACAAGCCAGTGATTGACAACCCTAAAAAGGGCGAACCAGCAATTGATTCTAAAGCAGGCAAGTTGTTGGTGATTGGCGACCCTAAAAAGGATGAGTTAGTGATTGACCTTAAAGCAGACGATATTTCTAAATAAGTCCAACTATTTTTTTGCCGATGTGGTGGAATTGGTAGACACGCTACCTTGAGGGGGTAGTGAGCTACGCTCGTGCGAGTTCGACTCTCGCCATCGGCACCATTTTTGTTCCCCTCTTTTTGTGTTGAACTTTAAAAACACTTACTTGTGTTTTTAAGATTCAACGCACCAGGCTATTTTCTGTCTAAGACGGTAAAGTGGTAAGCGTGGGGATTTTTTTCATCAGCTGCGTGTGATTCTCTGCAAGTTTCAATAAATTTGTTACGATCAAAGGCTGGAAAATGAGCATCACCTTCAAATTCACCTTCAATTTGGGTGATGTAAAGCCTGTCAATGCTTGGCAGTATTTGCTCGTAGAATGAAGCGCCCCCCATTATCATAACTTCGTTGTCATTCTTAGCGAGTTTTAATGCGGCCTCAATACTGGTAACAACTTCGCAACCATCGGCTTGAAAATTGGCATTACGACTTATGATTACATTGCGGCGGTTTGGCAATGGTCTGCCAATTGATTCATAAGTTTTGCGTCCCATTAATACTGTTTTCCCAGTGGTGGTTTTTTTAAAATAGCCTAAATCGGCTGGCAAGTGCCAAGGTAAGGCGTTGTTTTTGCCAATGAGTTGCTTGTCGTCCATTGCTACAATAATAGATAATCTCATAGGGGGAAGTTTTAAATAAAGTAAAATGATACTATTTTACAAATACTTTACTTGCTGTGTCATTAATTCTTGCCTCATCGTCGCCTTTTAGAAAAAAACTGCTTAAAAAATTAAGTTTGGATTTTGATATCGTGTCGCCTGAAATTGATGAATCTAGGCAGGACAATGAAACGCCTAAGCAATTGGTGTTCCGTTTGGCGCAGGAAAAAGCGCGTGAAGTGGCAAAGACACACAGTGGGCTTATTATCGCTTCAGATCAAGTGGCAACGCTTGCAGACGGTGCTGGTGTTGATGATGAGATTTTAACCAAGCCACAGTCACATAAAAATGCAACCCGACAACTTGAGCAAAGTTCGGGGAATGTTGTTACTTTTTTAACAAGTTTGACACTTTTAAATGCCCATACCAATAATATGCAAACATACATTCATACATCAAAGGTTTTTTTCAAGGTGTTAAGTGCTGAAAAAATTGAAGACTATCTGCAAAAAGAACAGCCTTATAATTGCGCAGGTGGCTTTAAGTCTGAAACACCTTTAGGTGTCAGCCTTTTTGAGCGTATAGAAGGAGATGATGTTGATGCAATGGTTGGTTTGCCACTTATTCAACTGGCTAAAATGTTAGAAAAAGAAGGCGTTAGCATCTTAAAAAAATAAGGGAGGCCTTTGTAAATATGAACAATCATCAAAAATCCACTTTTCATTCACTTGGCAATTTTTCCAGCAACACCCAGCAGCTCTCTAGGAGGATAAACCCAGCCTTAGTCTTAGCAGGACAAGGTTTAAAGAAATCACCAAGTGGGCAGAATGTTGCTAATCACCCATATTTATACAAAGGTCTCTAAGGGGCAATATGCAATATCTTTATCCACAAGGCGTGATTCCTTTCGAATCTGGGCAAAAATTTTATTGGGGGTCGCTTTACGGTAGTGCGCAGGCCTTGGCGTTGATTGAATTTGCCAAAACACAAGATCAGGTTGTGCTGGTGGTGGCGAATGATATTACCCATTTTGAGCAATTATTTAAATCCCTCAATTTTTATGGCAGTGAGTTGGAGATTTTGAGGTTTGACAATTGGGAAGTGTTGCCCTTTGATCATTTTTCTCCACACCCAGATATCACTTCTAGCCGTCTTAATACTTTGTCTAAATTGTCTAATCTTAAGCATGGCATTGTTATTACCACTTTAGAATCGTTGTCACAAAAATTATGCCCAATAGCGTTTAGCAAGCAATACAGTTTTAATTTGAAAAATGGCGACGGTTTAGAGATACAAACTTTTTCTCAGCGTTTGTTAAAAATTGGCTATAACCGAGTGACAACGGTTCGAGAGCATGGTGAATTTAGCGTGAAAGGCTCACTTATTGACCTTTTTCCAATGGGTGCTAATTCGCCCTATCGCATAGATTTATTTGACCAAGAAATTGAATCTATGCGTATTTTTGACGCTTCAACGCAACGCTCCATTGAAGAAGTTGAACAAGTGTTTTTGTTACCAGCAAGAGAGTTTGCCACTGACCAAGAAAGTATTGAAATTTTCAAAAGCAATTATCTTAAAACTTTTGGCGATAGCAACGGCTTTATTTTTGATGAAGTTAGTGAATCCCGGTTGCCGAGTGGTATTGAATTTTATCTTTCATTATTTTTTACCCACACCAGCACCTTGTTTGACTATTTGCCAAGCGACACCATTGTTGCCACCAGTCAAGGCTTTGGTGCGCTTTTGGAATCAAGTTATGATGAAATTGATGCGCGTCATCAGCAAGCAAGCAATAATCTTGATAGACTGCCTTTGCCCATTCATCAAGTTTTTCTTGAAAAAGATCAGTTGTTTGGTCAAATTAAACAACGACAACAACTTATTATTGGCAGTTCCAAACTTGCTGAAAAAGCAGGCAGATTGAATTTTATCAGCAAGTTATTGCCACCGTTGACCATCAATGCGCAGAATAAGAATCCATTGGATAAGCTCCTTGCTTTTGAAAAGAAATTTAATGGCAAAATCCTTATTGTTTGTGAGTCTGAAGGGCGACAAAGTGTATTGAGCGATTTGCTTATTAACCACAAGCACAATCCACATCCTGTTGCCCATTGGCAAGATTTTCTTAGCAGTGGCCAAAGTCTTTGCATTACCAATGATGAACTTACCGAAGGGCTGCTAACAGAGAATATTGCCATTATCACCGAAGTGGATTTGTTCGGTGCAGATGTGGTTAAGCAACAGCGACGCAGGCGTGCCAAACATAAGGATTTTGACGAGGCGATTAAGTCCTTGGTGGAAATTCAAATTGGCGACCCGATTGTGCATGAAAGTTATGGCGTCGGGCGTTATTTGGGGCTAAAAACGCAAACCTTTGATGGCTTGGCACAGGATTTCTTAATGCTAGAATACGCCAACCATTCAAAATTGATGGTGCCAATGACTTCGCTCAACCTAATTTCTCGTTATTCAGGCGCATCTCCCGATATTGCGCCATTGCATAAACTTGGTACCAATCAGTGGAGCAAGGCTAAGCAAAAGGCGCATGAGGCCCTGCACGATATTGCTGCCGATTTGTTAGAAATCTATGCCAAGCGTGAATCGCAAAGTGGTTTTGCTTTTCCTGAACCGAACGACGCTTATTCCTCCTTTGTTGCCAGTTTTCCTTTTGAAGAAACGCCAGACCAACTTAAAACCATGGGTGAAGTGTTGGCAGATATGCAATCTCAAAAACCAATGGACAGACTGGTTTGTGGTGATGTTGGTTTTGGTAAAACTGAGATTGCCATGCGTGCTGCATTTTTGGCGGTAGAAGCGGGCAAACAAGTGGCTATTTTGGTGCCAACAACTTTATTGGCAAACCAGCATTACACCTCTTTTAAAGACAGATTTATCAAATATCCAATTGAAATTGCCGCCTTGTCACGCTTTCAAAGCGCCAAGGAACAAACACACATTAAACAACAATTGCTTGAAGGCAGAGTGGATATTGTGATTGGTACGCACAAGCTTATTCATGGCAGTATTAAATACAAAAATCTTGGATTGATTGTGATTGATGAAGAGCATCGATTTGGGGTTAAACAAAAAGAATCGTTGAAAAAAATGCGAGGCGAAAGCGACATTCTGACCATGACAGCAACGCCAATTCCCCGCACGCTGAATATGGCACTTGGTTCACTCAGAGAATTGTCTATTATTGCCACGCCACCACAAGGGCGAAGCGCCATTCAAACCTTTGTGAACGAGTGGGATAACAACACCATTAAAGAGGCGTGCTCTCGAGAGTTGCATCGAGGTGGGCAAATATTTGTACTGCATAATGACATTGATTCAATTGACAATATGGCAGAAACCCTTAAATCAATTATACCAAATGCACGCGTACGCATCGCTCATGGGCAAATGCCAACGCGTGAATTAGAGCAAATTATGAGCGATTTTTATCATGGTCGCTTTCAAATCCTTGTCTGCACCACTATCATTGAAACAGGCATCGATATTCCCAATGCCAATACTATTATTATCAACAATGCACAAAATTTTGGACTGGCACAATTGCACCAACTGCGTGGACGAGTCGGGCGTTCGCACCACAGAGCCTACGCTTATTTAGTGATTAAATCACATCAATCATTGAGCAAAAACGCCAAAAAACGCCTAGAAGCGGTTGAATCTTTAGAAGAACTTGGTGCTGGATTTATGCTGGCCAATCACGATTTAGAGATTCGGGGTGCAGGTGATTTACTGGGTGACAATCAATCTGGAAAAATCAGCGAAATCGGCTTTAACCTCTATCATGATTTACTTAAACGCACAATTGATGCCATGCGTGCAGGCAAAAAAATTAATGCAAACGACCCAATTAACCCTGAAATCGAAATTGACACCGGCATCCCCTGCATCATTCCCGACACCTATCTTGGCGATGTACACGAACGCCTCGTTCTGTATAAGCGCATTTCTAACGCTAAAAATAACGACGAATTGAAAGATCTACAAATAGAAATGATTGACCGCTTTGGCCTACTCCCAGATGCCACTAAAAACCTATTCTCGGTAACCCAATTAAAACTTTTCTCGGAAAAAATTGGCATTGATAAAATTTCAATCTATGACGACAAAGCACACCTCACCTTCTCCAATAAAACCACAATTGAGCCAATAAAAATCATCAATCTAGTGCAAACCCAACCTAGAAACTACCAAATCAAAGGACAAAATCAACTTATCCTCAAGCATCAAATGCCCGAGGACGGTGCACGCATTGAATGGGTTGAAAATCAACTCAAAGAATTACATTCAAAATAATGGCGAGCCATAACTTTGTTGATATAAGCGTTTAATCTCGTCCAGATCAAAGGTATGATTTTGGGTGCCGAGGTGGGCAACTTTGATTGCGCCTAGCAGTCCTGCGAGTTGTCCTGTGGTTTGCCAATCTAGTTTATGCATTAAGCCATATAACAAGCCGGCACGGTAAGCGTCGCCACAGCCAGTTGGGTCTTGTGTGGCGTTGGGTGTGGCGGGGGCGATGTTGATAGTGTTGTTATTGGTGTGAATTTCGCTGCCTTTGGCGCCTTTGGTGATGATGAGTGCTTCGACCATTGAGGCGATTTCTGACAGACTGAGATTGGTTTTATCTTGCAACATTTGGGATTCGTAATCATTGACGGCGATGTAAGTGGCTTGTTCAATAAAAGTGATTAATTCTGCACCTGAGAACATTGGCATTCCTTGACCGGGGTCAAAAATAAAAGGGGTGTTGTTGTCTGCAAATTGTTTTGCGTGTGCAATCATACCATCGCGTCCATCGGGTGAGACGATGCCAATATCAACGGCACTGGCATCGGCAACTTTATTTTGATGAGATTCGCTCATTGCACCAGGGTGAAAAGCGGTAATTTGGTTGTCGTCCATATCGGTCGTGATAAAGGCTTGACCTGTGTAAGTGCCTTTGATTACTTTGATATGTGTGGTGTTCATGTGCTGAGATTCCATCCAGTTCATATAGGGGGTAAAGTCTTCACCTACCGTTGCCATTGGTATCGAATTAACACCCAGTAAATGGAGGTTGTAAGCGATATTACCGCCACAACCGCCAAATTCTTTGCGTAGGGTTGGCACCAGAAAAGAGACATTGAGTATATGCACTTTGTCTGGCAGAATGTGGTTTTTAAATTGATCGTGGAAGACCATGATGGAATCAAAGGCATACGAGCCACAAATTAACGCTGTTTTTAACATTTTTTCTCCTGTCTTAATGGTTTAGGTATTGGAAAGCGCACATTTTCTTTTGTGCCATTTATTTCTATAATTTCAGTTGCATTGTGGTTGCGTAAATAGTCAACCACTTCTTGTACTAAAATTTCAGGGGCTGATGCACCAGCAGTTACGCCTACAGTGTTTGCACCCTCTAGCCAACTTGTTTGAATTTCTTTTGCACCATCGATGAGGTAGGCATTTTTATGCATTTTTTCGGCGATTTCTCTTAGGCGATTTGAGTTGGAAGAGTTGTTGGAGCCTAATACCAGTAGCACATCAGAATCTTGCATGAGTGTTTTTACAGCATCTTGTCGGTTCTGTGTGGCGTAGCAGATATCATCTTTTTGTGGTGATTCAATCTCAGGAAATTTACGCTTTAGTGCATCAACAATTTGTTGAGTGTCGTCGGTAGATAAAGTGGTTTGGGTTGTATAAGAAAGGCGTTTAGTGTTTAAATTTAACTTCTCTACATCTGCAATGGTTTCAATCAATTTAACGCTTGCGCCTTGAGCCGATTGTCCAAGCGTACCTTCTACTTCGGGGTGCCCCTCATGTCCAATTAAGATGACTTGGTGGTTTTGTTTTTGTTTATGCACCACCTCTTTGTGAACTTTGGTTACCAGCGGACAAGTGGCATCATAAATAATTGCGCCAAGTTTATCAGCTTGTTGGCGCACTGCTTTTGATACACCATGCGCACTAAAAATTACCACTTTGCCTGTTGGCACCTCATCAATTTCTTCAACAAAAATTGCACCTTTGGACTTTAGACTGCTCACGACAAACTTGTTATGCACCACTTCATGGCGCACATAAATGGGCGCACCATGTAGCGCTAACGCACGCTCAACGATTTCAATGGCACGCTCAACGCCTGCACAAAAACCTCGTGGATTGGCAAGTAAAACTTTCATTGAGCGTTTTTATATTTTTCGAGTATTTCTACTTGAAACGAGATATCGCAACCTGCCAAGGGGTGATTAAAATTCACAGTAATATCATCGCCATCAATTTTGTCAATACAACCGACGAATGAGTCGCCCGTGGGCGTTTTAAATTCAACAGCGGCATCAGTTTTAAGACGCATATCTCTAGGAAATTCACTGCGATTCATCACTTGAATGGCTTCGTCATAAACCTGACCAAAGGACTCATCAGCACTTAATAAAAAAGTTTGTAATTTGCCAACCTCAGCCTCTTTAACGCAAGACTCTAGGCATGGGTCAAGTTGCCCATCACCAATTTCAAACACCAAAGGAGTGTCGTTTGACTCGTCAACCAGAGCGCCATTTGCATGCATGAGTTTATAGAATAATTTATATTTACCCATGTAATGCTTGTAACAATTGGTGAACCCTATTGCGTAAATCTCGGCGATGAACGATCATATCAATGGCACCTTTTTCAAGTAAGAATTCACTGCGCTGAAAGCCTGATGGTAATTCTTCTCGCACTGTTTGCTCTACCACTCTAGGGCCAGCAAAGCCAATGAGTGCATTAGGTTCGGCAATGTGAATATCGCCCAGCATGGCAAAACTGGCAGACACGCCACCCATGGTTGGATCGGTCAAAATTGAGATGAAAGGAATCTTTTTATCGTTTAATAATTTCAATATGAGCGCAGTTTTGCTCATTTGCATAAGCGAGAACAGCCCCTCCTGCATACGCGCCCCACCCGATGCTGAAAAGCAGATAAGCGGCGCCCCAGTTTCCATGCTAAGTTGAGCAGCACGCACAAATTTTTCCCCCACCACAGAACCCATTGAGCCACCCATAAACTTAAATTCAAAGGCAGCCACAACAACATCCATGCCGTGTAATGTGCCACTTTTCACCACCAAAGCATCTTTTTCATTGGTGTTTTTTTGTGCCAAAGTAAGGCGTTCTTTGTATTTTTTTTGGTCTTTAAATTTCAAAGGGTCAACTGCAATTAAATCTGGTGCAATTTCCTTTTGCCCTTCTTCATCCAAAAAACCCTCAAGTCGCACACGAGCAGAAATGCGCATATGATAATCGCACTTAGGGCAAACATAATTTAATGTTTTTAATTCTTCCGAATAAATTGTTGTTTCACACTCAAGGCACTTGCTCCACAAGCCCTCTGGAATATTCTTCTTTGCCACACTGGTAATAGAAGGTAAGATTTTTTCTAGCCAACTCATTGTTATCGCTCCTTATTTAATTGCACTCGAAATTTTATTCGTTAATGCTTGGCATTTTATCCTTATCATCCGCATATTGTTCAATAAATGTAATTATACCATTTTCAAAAATAAACTAAACAATCTGGCGCTAATACTTGGGTGATTATAAGCACCATGTTGTTCGTTTTATTTTTGAAAATGGCGTTGGTCACAAGTTTATAATGGATTCAGACGCTGTTTCAAGATAAAGTTACTGTTTTTGCCATAACAGAGAGGATAAGAACTTTATCGATTATTGAAATAATTGTATTAGTTTGCCCTTGAGAATATCAAAGTTTTGATGTGAAAAATCATAAGGCGCTTGTGGGTAAAGTTTCTTATAAAGACAAGTTGAAATTTTCTTGTTTTTATTTTTATCTTGAATATTTAAACATTTATCAAACGCCTTAAAACATTCTTGATGGTCTTTGTTTAAAGTTTGAATGATAAAGTCATCTAAATTTTTATCAAAAATATAATAATCAGTTTTAATGCCCCAGTCTAAGCCTTTAATTAATTGCTTTATACGCACTTTAGATTTTTCTAAACCGTTCTGACTTGCATCATCTTCTTTAAAGTCTGCGTCAAAAACAAACAATACTTTTTGAATTTTTTTGCCAATTAATTTGTTTTCCGCTTTATAATTATTTGCCTTTAATAACTCACTTTTTCCATTTTTTTTGTAAATATATTTGCTATATTCTGGTTTAGAATTTAATTGCCCAGTGTCTTCTAAATGTTGCAACAGACTGATAATAAACTTCTCGTCGTCATCCCCTTCGCAAAAAATTCTCATTACCAGCCTCGAACTTCCATGCCGTTGCCAATTTCACCAATCAATTCCTCATAATTAAGCACAGCACCCTGCGTTTTGCCGTCTTTTCTTCCAAGTTCAATTAACCTAACCCCTTTGTCCGTTAATTTTTTCGCAACTCGTGCATAAGATTCAACACATTCTTTAGAGTGTGTGGTGGCAAAAACTTGCACATTAAGCGTTTTGGAGGTTTCTAAAACTACCTTCCATAATTCATCAAGTTTTGTATAATGAATGCCATTGTCCATTTCATCAATAAATAG
>Ga0256844_10000778_pt1 | contig 12053 bp, 14 predicted proteins | sample MusselsmetaG_FD_189100 | JGI IMG/M metagenome (GOLD analysis project Ga0256844, IMG submission 189100) | Mussel associated microbial communities from hydrothermal vent at the East Pacific Rise, Pacific Ocean - Mussels | ecosystem: Host-associated > Mollusca > Shell > Unclassified ... | reverse complement strand
TGCTTGAACAGGTCGCATATTCTTCAATACTTGGAGCATACCCCAACCTTGATTGTTATAGCGTTCTGTTGACTTTATTCCTTTACCTTTAAAATTAATATAATCAATTAAAGGATACCAACCACCCTTCGTAGCCGCAAGTGCGTTATAATTGTTTACAATATGCTTTCTATAGTGTGGTGCAACATGGGTAATAATCTCAGGAATAGAGGCATGTAACCTATCAAAGAAAAATTGTGTCTGTAGTGCTTTGGTATTCATTAATAAATTTTTTAACTGTTGAAACTCTTTATCATTCCTTGCAGCTTCAAATACAGCTCTATTTTTCCAAGGAGCACCTGCTTTACGTGCATTATGTAACCATTGAGGTATTTCTACTTTATTTTTCACATAATAATCTATCATTGCAGGAAATGTTTGATCAAATCGTTGTACTCCACCTTGTGGATACCAAATAAAATGTCCTATACCTAAAGAAGCAAAATCTTCATTTGTTGACCAAAACATTAAATGCTTTGGATTACCAGAGGTCTCATTTTGATAAATTTTTTCAGCAATAATATTCAACTCGTAAGGACTCAATTTAGGTGTTGTAACATCTTTTGGATATTGAGTTTCGGTTACCTGCTTGGCACAACCACCTAAAAATAAAGAAGCAAGACCAATCACTGCTACCAGTTTAATTCTATTCATATCGTTTCCTATCTATAATTTATAATTTACGTCATTTAAAGTATAGGAGAAAAAGACTAACAATTCTATTAAGAATTTAAATTAATTTTTATTGACCAGGATTATATTCAGCATAGTAGACTGAACCATCAGAAAAAGTATTAACTGTTAACTTAGAAAAGCTTTCTAAATAAGCCCAAAAGTCATCTTTTATTCTCTGCTCCATATCAACCTTACGTAAAGCCTCTTCCATACACCCTAACCACTCATAACGTGATTTTTCATAAATTGAGAAATCATCATGTAGACGAATCATAAATTCATTTAAATTCATACCACCTGTCTCACTTTCATACACTTTAGGTCCACCACAAATTTGTACAAAGAATTTTGTATTTTTTACTTTTACTTCATGGAACTCTTCTTCATCTTGTGGGAAAAAATGGGCAATATCACTCTCATAAATAATATCATAAAAATCATACATCAAATTTTTCATCCCCTCTTCTCCTCCTACTGCAACATAAAACTCTGCTGTAGGATTCGAAAACTCTATATCTTTACCTTTATCTACTTTTGTAACTTCATAACTCATTAAACACTCCCATAGTTTTTTAAATATTTTATCAAATTATAATAAATATAATATGTGGCAGACTTATCTAATCACAGTAGCGTTTTAACAAGTTACCATAAGCCTCAATTCGTCTATCTCTCAAAAAAGGCCAAATATCTCTAACCTCCTTCGTTCGTTCATGATTAATATCAACATAAAGCGTTTTCTCATTACTATCTGCTTCTACCAATATTTGACCTTGTGGATCACAAACAAAAGAGTTTCCCCAAAATTTTATACCCTTCATTACCCCTGAACTGTCTTTTTCAAAGCCAACACGATTTACAGAAACCACAGGTACACCATTGGCAATGGCATGAGAACGTTGAATGGTTATCCAAGCGTCTAGTTGTCTCTTTTTTTCCTCTATACTATCATCATCGAACCAACCTATAGCAGTGGGATAGATAAGAATCTCAGCTCCTTTCAGTGTCATAAGACGTGATGCTTCAGGATACCACTGATCCCAACAAATTAATACCCCCAATTTTCCAACTGAAGTTTGAATAGGTTCAAAACCTAAATCCCCTGGTGTAAAGTAGAATTTTTCATAAAATCCAGGATCATCAGGTATGTGCATTTTTCTATACTTTCCTGCCACCGAACCATCTTTATCAAAAACAACAGCAGTGTTATGATAAAGCCCTGCTGTACGTCTCTCAAAAAGCGAAGTAACCAACACTACCTTATTCTCTTTTGCTACAGATGCCCAAAACCGTACATCCTCATCCCAAGAGGAGGCATAATCAAAAAACTTTACATCTTCACTTTGACAAAAATACTCATTTTGATGTAACTCTTGAAGTACAATTAACTCTGCTCCATTCAACGAAGCCTCTTTTATATCTTTTACCGTCTTATTAATCGTTAAGTGTTTATTTTCATAAAACTTTTTTTGAAGTAATGCTATTTTCATTTAAGTACTTTTTTCACAATTTTAACATAAAAAATAAAAAATTAATAAATAGTTTAAATAAGTATTTTAAATTATTTCTTTATGTTAAATATTATTTTAAGTTTATTATTGTTATAATTTACTTAACAAAAAAAGGATACAAAATGATTAAAACAAATTTAATAAATAATTCATCTTTACTTTTACTTACAGCGACCCTTCTTCTTGGTTGTGGAGGAACAGCTACCACACCTCTAGGGGTAAACACCAACAAAGGAGAAGTTATTGAAATTAGTGCCAATAAACAAGATTTATTAAATGCGCTTAATCAAGCCCGTTCTATTGCAAGAGACTGTTATCCCAATGACCCTACACGTGGTCAAATGAAAGCAACACACCCATTAACTTGGAATACAAATCTTTATGCATCAGCACTCGAACACAGTACAGATTTAGCCAATAGCGATACTTTTTCTCATTCAGGTTCAGGAACAGAGCATGACATCACAGGAGATGGGAAAGCCAGTGAATTTTTTGAACGTATTCTTGCTAATGGCTATACAAACTACTACACCGTAGGAGAAAATATTGCAGGTGGACAACAAGATTTAGAAGAGGTTATGAAAGCATGGTTAGATAGTCCTGGACACTGTGTAAATATTATGAAAGAGAGTTATGATGAAGTTGGAATTGCCATTGTAAGTAATGAAGACAGTACTTATGGAATATACTGGACACAAAACTTTGGAAGCAAACACAAGTAAATCATAAAAATACTATTGCTCAGCATCTTTATGAGAACTCTTACGATGATTGGGGAATTGACGCACATTTTTCATCAAAGGTGCTGTGTAATAGTATTTTAAACTTAAAAAGGAATCTGCATTGTAGAACAGTGTAGACTTCCACCCTCTTCTATTAGCCTAGAACACTCCACAGGAATCACCTCTTTATCTTCAAAAAATAATTTAAAAATTTCATGAACAACTTTATCTTCTTTCACAGAATAAGTAGGATAGACCAAAGCCCCATTTGTAATCAAAAAGTTGGCATAAGTTGCAGGTAATCTCTTCTTATCTTTATCAAATTGAGCTGAAACCATAGGTAATGGAATTAAATTATATTTTTTATTATTAAAAGTTGTAAACTCTTCTAACTGCTCTTCCATCTTTTTTAATTCAATATAATGTTCATCTTTCTTATCTAAACACTGAACATACATAATAGTATCTTCAGAGACAAATCGAGCCAAAGTATCCACATGAGAATCCGTATCATCTCCAGCCAAATAACCATAATCAAGCCACAAAACTCTTTTTATTCCCAAATATTCAGCCAATCTCTCTTCTACCTCATCTTTAGAAAGTCCACCATTACGATTTTTATTACACAAACAAGCCGATGTGGTCAAAATAGTTCCTAAGCCATCAGACTCAATCGCCCCACCCTCCAAAACAAAATCAATAACCTCAAGTGGCGTAATACCCATGTATCCTTTTTTATGAAAAGTTCTATTCACTTCATTGTCCAAAGTAGCATCAAACTTTCCACCCCAACCATCAAATTTAAAATCTAATAGCTTCATCTCTCCCTCTTCAAAAATAGAAATATACCCAAAATCTCGAATCCAAGTATCATTGCTCTCTATCTCTATAAAACTCATGTTCCGAGTAGAACAAAATAAATCAACGATAAGCTCTTTTTTATCACAAATAATATAAACAGGCTCTTTATAGGCAATGGCTTGTGCTATTCGGATAAAAGGAACAAGTGCTGATTTTAGATTACTATTCCAGTCGCTATTTTTGTGAGGAAATGCCATTAATACGGCTCTCTGTTTTTGCCATTCGGCAGGTAAATATTTCATGTTTTCTCTTTTTAAATTTTGGTTTATATTAGATATAATTATCTATGGCATTTATAAAAATAAACAGACAAAATTTTTTTCATAATCTTACTCAATTTACTTTAAAGACTGGCTCAAAAGAAAAAATAGGAATAGTTCTAAAAGACAATGCCTATGGTCATGGCTTAGAAATTATGGCACAACTTTCGCAGGAGTTTGGTCTAACCCAAGCTGTTGTACGAACTTTGGATGAAGCCAAACTAATTAAACCTTATTTTAAACATATTTTAGTCCTTGGAGATAGAGCCATTTCTGATGATGTTTGCTCTTTTACTTTAAACTCTATAGAAGATATTTCTAAAGCCCAAAAAGGCTCAAAGGTTGAACTAAAAGTTGATACGGGAATGCACCGAAATGGCGTTACTATGGATGAATTTGAAACAGCACTTAAACAGATAAAAGTGAAAGGGTTAATCTTAAAAGGAGTTATGAGCCACAACCGTTCAGCCGATGAACTAAGCTCTGAACTCTTTTGGCAACAGAAAAACTTTAATAAAATTGTAGAGATGACCATCTCACACGGTTTTAAGAACATTCGATTCCACTCCTTCAACTCAGCCTCTTCTTTACGTTTACCTTGTCAAGATGAACAGTTTATTCGTTTAGGAATTGGAGCGTATGGCTATTCAGAGTTGCCTTCTATCTATAAGAATTTAGAGTTAAAACCTGTTCTCTCTCTTTGGGCAAAAAAAGTCTCTACTCGAAAACTGAACAAAGGCGAAAGAGTTGGTTATGGTGGTCAATTTGTAGCACCAAAAGAGATAACAGTTTCAACATACAACTTGGGTTATGGAGATGGCTGGATGAGAAGTAACAGTTTCAAACCCTTTATTACAGCCCAAGGACTACCTATTTTAGGTCGTGTATCTATGGATTACATTAGTTTAGAATCTACCAAAGAGGAAATTTGTATTTTTGATAATGCTCTACATGCAGGAAAACAACTTAATACCATCTCTTATGAACCAATGACCCTTCTCAATTTGAATATTGAGAAAATCATCATTTAATTATTTCAATGCTATTTCAACACTCTTATTACTCAGAAGATGGTTATTTTTGGGTATTCTACTCTGCACTAAAAGGGTATAATAGCGTTGAATAGAGTCAACATAACGTACAGGTTCATTTCCTCTGGCATAACCATACTTTAAATTTTTATAATACTTTTTCTGTGATAACAGAGGTAAAACTGTTTTTAAATCGTTCCAAGAGTAAGGGTTTTTATTGAGTTTTTTTGCCAACTCTTGTGCATCATAAATATGACCTATTCCTACATTATAAGCAGCCAAACTTAATGCCCAAAGATTTTTACCTGTAACCTCCTTTGGTAATAACTTTCGCATCATATCAAAATATTTAGCACCACCATTAATACTCTGATAGATGCTTAAACGATTTGTTACTTTTAAAAGCTTAGCTGTCTCCTTAGTAAGCATCATCATACCTCTAACTCCTGTATAACTTTTAGCGTCAGGTTTCCAGTGTGACTCTTGATACGACTGTGCTGCTAAAATCATCCATGGTATATCATATTTTTTACCTGCTTTTTTAAAATATTTTTCATATTTAGGCAAACTACTTTTTAGACGTTGACGAAAAACAGTTGTATCATAATAATCAAAAACATTTAAAAATCCATAATAAAAATTATTCAGTTCAGCCATTTTCCCTGAACGTTCATATTTATTTAACCATCGAAACAGACTCTCATTTAAAGAGTCATCTCCTTTTCGAAGAAGCCATCCTAAATTAATTTGCTTACTCAACCTCAAAGTACGCACCAATTCAGGATAGTAACGTTGACTAATCATAAACATATGAGAGTCAGCAACCGTACAATCTATCTTTTTTTTCCATACTCTCTCTAAAAGCTCTTCTGTAGAAAACTCTTCTGTTGTATTAAACTCTAAACTGCTATGTTTTTCTTTTAAATTTAAAAGTGTTCTTTCAGCACTGGTATCTTTTCCAATTACAATATTTAGACCTGTTAAGTCATCAAGTTTTTTAGGTAATGTCCCTTGTTTATAGAGTCTATTGTGACAGATAAGTTCTTCATAAATACTGTGATAATAGGGACCAAACTTAAACTCTTTTTTTCGTTCCTCATTAACAGATAAAGAAGCAGCAGTAATATCTCCAACCCCTCTTCGAGTCAAATCTAAAGCCTCTTTTACTGTTGTAATAATGGTCAAATTCAAATCGACATTAATACTTTTTGCATAAGCATAAAGAAGGTCATATTCAAAACCTTTTTGATTGGCTTCTCCAACATAATAAACAGTAGGTGAATTTAAAATAACCACATCAAGTCTTTTTTTCTCAATAATTTTATCAAATAGTGTTATTTTTTTTTCCAATGAAATATCTAAATAGCTATAAATAAAATATCCCATTAGAGCAAATAATAAAGCAACTTCTATTTTAAAAATAAATATTTTCATATAAGCACCTCTTATTTGATAGTAACATTTTTAGATAAAATACGCTTTAAAGCTAACTCATTAATATTAATATTTTATATTTTATTAAGAAATACCCCATCTATTCCCTCTTTTGCCACCTCTTCTATCTCATTTTCATCAAAGATAGTTGCTAAGACCTGTGTATCAAAGAGATAATTTTGAGCAATTGGCATTAATTCTATAGCCAATTCTTTAGAAACTAAAATATATTTTGCATTTAAATTATTAGCAAAAATAGCATCTTTAATCGTTTTAACTTCCACCATATATGCTAAATGATTCGCTTGACAATATTTTGCCAAAGAGAATGAGGAAAGAAGTATTTTTAAGTGTAAAATACTGTTACTAGGGGTAGTATTTATCTCTTCAACAGAAGAAATTCTATAAAAAGATTCACTCTCTATCCAAGGATGTCCAAAAATTTTCATCTATTTTAACTGTTTAGATTTTTCAACACATGCATTAGAACAATAGGCTTTTCTATGATAAATAAGTGCATCATCTTCTGTCATATAAACCCCACAAGAAGCACACTTTGAAGTTCCTTGAATTTGTCCTCCAAAATCTTTTTCAACACCATCACTCTTTTTTTCTCTATCAATAAATGGGATTTTACCCCCAAAGAAACGATAAATAGCACCAGCTGCTACAATAAGAATAATAAGTTTTAACCACATAATTGACCTTTTATATAGAGATAATTTCTCTGATTTTTTTCAATAATATCATAATCTAATTTCATATGAACTGCTTCTAATTCAGAAAATACCTGTTCCCCTTTATAAAAGAGATATTGTGTTGAATTGTCTTGTAAATGTTCAGTTAATTCGAGTAACATATTTGTATTGGTCACAGCACGAGAACTTATAAGCCCAAAAGCTTTATTATCATAATCTTCAACACGCTTTTTTGCCACTTCCACATTTGAAAGTTCAAGCTCCATAGCAACATATTTCAAAAAAGAAGCCCGTTTTTTTCTTGGTTCACACAAAACAGTATAAACATCAGGATAGGCAATTGCCAACATCATTCCAGGGAATCCTGCACCCGTTCCCACATCTAAAATAGAGTTTGGTTTTTCTATAAAGGTACAAGGATAAAGTGCATCAACAATATTTGGATAAATATCTTGAACTGTTTTTGCACCTGTTAAGTTGTGAATTTTATTCCACTCTTGAAGTAACTCCGTAAATTTGTCTAATTGAGTTAACTGTATAGAGGTTATCTCTATCTTCTCTAATTCTAAAATCTGTTTTAACGTACTCATTCTAATAATTATCCTATTTTTAGTAGCCGTATTTTAGCTAAATTTTTGAGACTAAACTATTTAGAACTTAAAAATCCTACAATAAATGCCCCATCTGCTCTTTCTTAACTTGTAGATAATCTTTATTAAATGGATTTGAATCCATAATAATAGGAATTCTTTTTGTTATTTCAATATTTTGAAGAGACTCTATTTTACTTGGATTGTTGGTTAGAAGTTGAATTTTTTTAATACCAAAATAGTCTAAAATATATTCAACGATTTCATAAGTTCGCTCGTCTGCTCTAAAACCCAATTGATGGTTTGCTTCTACTGTATCTAAACCTGTATCTTGTAAAGCATAAGCATTTACTTTTCCTACTAAACCGATATTTCTTCCCTCTTGACGATGATAAATAATCATTCCATTTTGTTCAGAAATTAGCTGTTGAGAAAAAGCCAATTGTTCTCCACAATCACACTTTTTTGAACCAAGAGCATCACCTGTTAAACACTCTGAATGTACACGAACAATAGGGTTATCACTTAGTTTATCGGTATAAATAGCCAAATGCTCTTTACCTGCTTCTTTGAATGCTTGAATGTTAAATGTACCGTAAATGGTTGGGAGTTTTGCAACTTGTGAAATATCAATTTTTCTCATGGGCAAAATTATATCAGTTTATGATAAAATTCAGCAAACTAAGAAAAAGGAAAAAGATGTTTACAAGATTTAGACGAAAAAGACTCAATCCAGTGTTGAGAGATTTACTACAAGAGACACATTTAAGTGTTAATGATTTTATCTATCCTCTATTTATTAAAAGTGGAGAGGGAATAAAAAAAGAGGTCGAATCAATGCCAGGGGTTTTTCAAATGAGTATTGATGAAGTAATTAAAGAGTGTAGTGATTTAAAAAATCTTGGAATCTACTCTATTATTCTATTTGGAATTCCTGATACCAAAGATTCTGTAGGAAGTGACGCGATGTGTGACCATGGAATTATCGCATCAAGTATACGTGCCATAAAAGAGGCTCATCCTGATATGTTTGTGGTAACTGATTTATGTTTTTGTGAATATACAGACCATGGACATTGTGGTGTTCTTGACCCAGTTTTAGAAACAGTTGACAATGATATTACATTAGGAAATTTAGCAAAACAAGCACAAGTACATGCCAAAGCAGGTGCAGATATGATTGCCCCTAGTGGAATGATGGATGGAATGATTACAACCATTAGAGAAGGTCTTGATGCTGGTGGATTTAGCCATATTCCTATTATGTCTTACTCTACCAAGTTTTCATCTGCATACTATGGACCATTTAGAGATGTTGCAGAGAGTAGTCCAAGTTTTGGAGACAGACGAAGCTACCAAATGAACCCTGCTAACCGAAAAGAAGCTATTTTAGAAAGTATTGCAGATGAGGCAGAAGGTGCTGATATTTTAATGGTTAAACCTGCCCTTGCCTATTTGGATATTGTAAGAGATATAAAAGAAAACTCCTCTCTGCCATTGGCTGTCTATAATGTAAGTGGTGAATACTCTATGTTAAAAATGGCTGCTCGTGCAGGAGTTATTGATTATGAAAGAGTAATGATGGAGACAATGATTGGATTTAAACGTGCTGGAGCAGATATTATTATTAGTTATCATGCTAAAGAAGTTGCACTATTATTAAACAAATAAGATATTTGTAGGGTTGGCTTTAGCCGACCTGCTAAAAACTATTTTTTCTCTTTATCAATCTCTTCAGAGAGTTGTGCCAACTCTTCTAAGTAAGCAGACTGAGCATCTCCTGTTGGAACTTCAAGCGTCTCTTCTTTTTCAATTTTTAAAATACTATGCGTCTCATTTTGTGCAATTGCAAGTTTTACATCATTGGCTATTTTATCAATATCTGATTCTTCTATTTTAGGAATGCTTTTAATTGAAATAGATTCAAGGTTTTTACTAGAGAGAGGTTCTTCAATTTCACTCTCTTTAGTCTCTACTTGCGAAGAGAGAGGCATCTCCTCCTCTTCTGTCACAATAAGGTCATCATCGTCAATCTGAATAGATGATGGTGGTGGTACATCTGTTCCTGTATTGGTTGTAATATACGTATAACCATAAATAGAGACGGCGACAATAATTATCAACAATAAAAGGATTGTTAATACCTTTGAAAGCGTATTAAATGAAGATTTTTCTTGAGCAGAACCATTATTGAGTATTTGAGATTTATAAGCTTCACAAAAGTCAGCTTCATCTTCTGCATTATTCTTGAACAAAATGTTCCTTTTTCATAGTGGAATTTTAAATTTTATAGAACTATTCTAACATAAAATTTACTAAAGTATCTTTTAAATGATATTTTTTCTATATTTGCTACCCAAGAACACAGTTTATTTGATATAATGTTCAAATAAAATATTTAAACCCATTTTATGTTCTATCATATGCAAATGGTGTTTATATTACAAATTGAAAGGGAAACATCATGGAATTATACTGGATAGCAGGAGTATTTTTTATTATTGTAGTGATTGTCACGCTCAAATATACTGTTGGGTTCGGAGGACTTCTACCATTTATTATTGTAGATTCTCAAACAGCAAAAGTTATTGATAACCGTCTTGGTGCAGATAGAGTTATTTTAGAGGGTATTAATCGTTATATACCTGGAGTGGAAGTTGTTATTGGAGAAGTTAGCTTAAAAGAGCAACCCATTGATCCCCCTGAACAAGAGATTGTCTCTAAAGACAATATTAACTTAATAGTTGATATGATTGCAACCATTAAAATTGTCGATCCTGTCAAAGCTGTAATGGACATTACAGATTATAGTGCAGCAGTTGAGAGTTTAATTATGAGTAGTACCTTAAATAAACTGGGTAAAATGAATTTCAGTGAAATTCAACAACAGCAAGATGCTATTTCTAAAGAAATACGTAACAGTATGACAGAAGATTGTGCACGATGGGGTATTGAGATGATTTTAGTTAAATTTGAAAAAATTAGTCCTCCTGATAACATTAAAGAAGCGATGCAAAAAGAGGTTGTTGCTGAAAAAGAGAAAAGAGCAGCCATTCTTAAAGCACAAGGAGACCATGAAGTTCATGACCTTCATGCTGATGGAGAGCGTATTCTTATCGAGAAAAGAGCAGAAGCAACCCACAAAGTTATTAAAGATTTAAAAGAGTTAATGCCTAATTTATCAGATGAAACAATTATGCAGTTCTTAACCAAAACAGCCTATATTGACTCAATGAAAGAGTTATCATCATCAAGCAACTCCAAATTTGTTCTATATCCAACAGATGTACAACAACCAATGGAAAAAGTTATGAATGCTGAGTACATGTCCCGTGCTCTAGCAAATTAAAAAAATATATTTAAGATTAAAAAAGGAGAAAGATTGTTTTTCATCACACAGATTTCAACATTTACATGGGTTTTAGTTGCCTATGTTGCACTACATTTAGGGCATGACTATATTGAGCTATTGAAGAATTTAAGTTTAAATTCAGTGGTTTTAATACACCATATTAGTCCAGAGAGAGACTTTATTTTAAGAGTAAAAGAAGTATTTTTAATTGTAGGTTCATTTGCATTGTTCTTGGAGATTGCAAAAGCAGCCACAGCCAAAAGCTTTGGTGCATCTGAAACACTTCTAAGTTTTGTGGTTGCTATTGTTTTTGTAGTAATGTTTTTCATGGTCTCATGGGCTCAAAATGCAACTTTCCTTATTTTGGGGATGATGTCACTCATCGATGCTACAGGTGGATTTATTATTGAGCTAAATGCAGCACGAAGAGACATTAACATCGCTTAATGGTGTTACCTTTAGATATGAAGTACATCGTCATAGGCGATGTACATGGGTGTATAGATGAGCTAAAAACCCTTTTAGAAAAACAAGGCTTCTTCTCCAACAGTGAAGGTTTACTTCAAATTACTCCTAACAATCAAAACAAATCTATTATTTTACTTGGTGATTTTGTAGATAAAGGAAGTGAAGAAAAAATTAGAGAAACCATAGAGTTTATCTCTAAAAATTATCATCATCTCAATCAAGAAAAAAAACATCTACACCTTATATTAGGAAACCATGAAGAGATGGTCTATCGGTATATTACCAATGACCCTAAGATTAAAATCACACCAAAAAGTATAAAAAACAAAGAAAAATACTACAATACAGTGGCTCTTTTAGAAAAAAACCATTTATTAAAAGAACTATTTTTAGAACTCTATAGTTTTTGTAC
>Ga0256844_10000777_pt1 | contig 12059 bp, 10 predicted proteins | sample MusselsmetaG_FD_189100 | JGI IMG/M metagenome (GOLD analysis project Ga0256844, IMG submission 189100) | Mussel associated microbial communities from hydrothermal vent at the East Pacific Rise, Pacific Ocean - Mussels | ecosystem: Host-associated > Mollusca > Shell > Unclassified ... | reverse complement strand
TATACCGCTAAGATATGTATTTTTTACTATTATTCATATTAATTCTTAATATTAAGTCAACAAAAAAGTAATAGCTTTTTTGCTTGTTAATAATCACTCTAGTCTTTACAAATTTCAGGAGAATATCATTATTGGAATTATAATTAGTTGTTTTGAATTATGCATAAAAAACTATACTTCAGCAAACACAAAAGAAATTATTTTTGACAATATTTAACAAATATTTGTTTATTCGGAAAAAGTTTTTACATTTGTACTGTTAAACGAGTGAATAGAAGTTCGCTTTTTTGCTCATTACTGTTTAACATTTAGAAAAATTATTCAAAAACCAATAATAGGAGGATCAATTATAGACTAGACTTTTACCATTTTTTAATTAGGAACCAAAACTATTAGAATGGACTGCAAAAAGTTTAGTGATCAGGAATTGATTCGTGCTTATATCTCAGGCTCAGAATCTTGCATCAATGAAATTATTACTCGTCATCGACCGCGCGTGCTCGGTTATATTATTATGTCGGTAAAAGACAGTGACCTTGCGGAAGATATTTTTCAAGACACCTTTATTAAAGTAATAAACAAGTTAAAGGTTGGCTCATATGTAGAAGAAGGAAAATTCATCTCGTGGGTATTACGTATTGCGCATAATTTGGTAATCGATCATTTTCGTAGAAGCAGTAGAGTGCGAATGGTTCGTACCACTGACGAATACGATCCATTTAATCAAATTGAGGTGTTCGATACCAATGCTGAAGATAAAATTATAGAAAAGCAAACGCATGAAAAAGTTCGTAATTTAGTTGAGCTTTTACCCGACTCGCAAAAGGAGGTGTTAAAAATGCGCCACTATTCAGAAATGAGTTTTAAAGACATTGCTGAAAGCACAGGAGTGAGTATTAATACGGCTTTGGGGCGTATGCGCTATGCATTAATTAATCTTCGAAAACTGATTGATGAGCATAATATCATTCTTTCAAAATAAAATTTAACATCGCTAATAATAATTGAACAGTTTTGTGCGTTACAACAATAGTATTAACCACAAAACTGCCTATGACTAATAATTCTACTTTAACAAAAATTATTTCCGAATACCAATTTAATGAGTTTATCTCAGACGAGGAGCTCCTACGAGTTACCAATGTATTCGTTGATATGAAAGTCAAAATCTCGAAGAGGATTTTGCAAAATATCCTGAGTTATTCCAAAGTGTTGGAAGTACACAATATGGATGGGCTACAAAGCCAAGTGATTCTTAATTAAGAAAAAAGGCTGTTCGAAAGAGCAGCCTTTTTTTATTTATTTTTTCAGTAATATTGCAGCAAACTTAAACAAGGATGACAAAAAAAGAGCGCTTTCAAAAATTCATTGAATATTTCTCAATAAATCAACCCATAGCCGAATCGGAACTCGACTTTCGGAATACTTACGAATTGATTGTTGCCGTAATTCTCTCAGCACAATGTACTGATAAACGAGTGAATGTAATTACTCCCGACCTTTTCAGAACGTTCCCCACTGCTAACAAATTGGCTGAGGCTGAGATTGATGAGATTTTTGAATATATCAAAAGCTGCTCGTATCCAAATAATAAGGCAAAGAATATCTCTGGCATGGCCAAAATGCTCGTAGGTCATTTTAAGGGAATTATTCCAGATGATATTGATGAATTACAAAAGCTTCCTGGCGTAGGGCGCAAAACGGCCAATGTGGTTGCCTCTGTAGCTTTTAACAAACCTACTATGGCTGTGGACACGCATGTTTTTCGTGTTTCCGATCGCGTTGGACTTACAACCAATGCCAAAACACCTTTGGAAACCGAGAAACAATTAGTAAAATACTTTCCTGAAGAAGTCATTCCCGTGGCCCACCACTGGATTATTTTGCATGGCCGCTATATTTGTTTAGCCCGCAAGCCAAAATGTGATATTTGTCCTATCACAGATATTTGTCGCTATTATTCGAAGCTTAAGAAGTAGCCTCTATTTATTTTGCGCTAGTATCTAAATACTAGGATTCTTCGTCATAGTAAATCTTATAAAACTTGCGACCATCAGGCTCTGCGCCTTGCTCAATAAGATCCTTATCTCCATGAATATAGATATGGAAGTTCTTGTCAAGCTTCAAAACACTTTTAAATACGCGCGCTTGTTTTTTTACGGCTTGCGGCGAAATTTCAAAGCTATCGTTTATCACTAAATCTTTCTCTTTACTATAGGATTCGTCAAAACTTCGAAACGATTCTATCACATCATTTTCTTGAAATACTTCTTTTTCAAACTCCTCTTTCTCAAAAGTATCATGCTTTTTGAAATAATCCACCGAACGATTCAATAAATCAATTTGATCCGCTTTGTTTAAGTCATACTCCTCAGAAATTTGCTCCGTAATAAAGTCTTTCGTTAAAGTAAGAAACTGATTTGTGCTATTTATATAGTCTTTCCGATAATCGACTTTAATAAACTCATTTATCCAATAATCGGTTTCCACACTCGCATTATCAATCACAAAAACCGTATAAGGCTCTTCTGAGAAAACAATTAAAGCGGCTTTATCAAGTTTTTTTGTGCCAATCCCTTGTCGAAAATCCAAGCCGATCCGTTCACTTTCATTGGCCTTAGTTTCAATAAAGTTCTCCTTACTTTCCACCTTATAAATACCTAATCCTTGATAATAGTTATTATCCATTTGGATATTATCAAATTTAATAATAAACAAATCGCCATCTTTAATATTAGGATGCTTAGAAACCGATTTTAAGTGTTGATGAATATCCTGCGAACGCATCAAAAAGCTTTCCTCTTCGTAAATATCTTTGGCAAGATTAAACAATACATTCATCTTCAAATCCACATCATGCACAAACTCATAAGTACTACTTGCCGAGCTAAAAGGTTTGACGAAAATGCGCTTAATCACCTCCTCTTCAACATCCCCTTTAAGACTATATTCCTCTGTATTTACGTACGACAAATTCCCTTCGACACCAAAACGGTGAAAGATCAAATTATTTACGACCACTTCTTCAAACTCTATCATTCTAATATTCAATTAATTCAAACTATTACTACCTAAAATAAATAAGAAAACAAATAAACACTAAAACACAATATGCATGGAATTAAATATTGAAATATCTTTAAAACGCTGACAAAACGAACAAATAATCTAAATCTGAACACTATTTTGCACATAATAAATTACTATCTTTGCATAGCTATTCCTAATATAGTCAAAACATTATAATAAATTAAACAACAACTACATGGATAAAGTTTTTACTTTTATCATCCTATTATTTTTGTCAATTAATTCGCTTACTGCCTCAGGCACTGACAGTACAATTGTACGTAAAAACATTATTCGATGGAACCCTACTCCTATGTTTGTAGTAGGCCCAAAGAGCTTTGTATTTGGTTATGAGCGCGTTTTGAACAACAACCAATCGATTTCGATTAATATTGGGTATTTAGAAAAATCGGCCCTAACAAATGAATATGGAGACCCCCTCGAAATTTTCGATCAATCAAGTAAGGGAGGATTTGATTTTTCTTTAGACTATCGATTCTATTTTAAGAAACGGAATAAATATCCTGCGCCTGATGGACTATATTGGGGACCTTATACATCAGTATATCAAATATGGCAAGATGCATCGGTTCATATTTTAGAAAAAGGAAATATTAAAAATACAGCCTATTATTCGGGAAGTTTTGGAATGTATAATGTGGGTTTACAGTTGGGTTATCAGTTTATCATTAAAAAACGCTTTAGCATAGACCTTATTCTTATGGGGCCTTCGTACTCATACTACAACTTGGATTTAAATCTACGATTTGATACAGACATCCATCCTGACGATCCATTTTATCAAGAAATGATTGAAAAAATTGGAAACTCAAGCCCTTTATTGAAAGAACTTATGAAAAACCAATCCTTGGAAGCTTCAGGAAGATTAAAATTTAGTTATTACGGATTTCGATACGGTATTCAATTGGGATACCATTTTTAACATAAACAAGAGAATAATTTTATTAAAACATAGAGTATTATGAATTGGAAAATACAATTAAGCAGTTTACTTTTAATCAGCATGTTTATTCTAAGCAGCTGTGGAAACGATAAAACACAGAAACAACGCCCTCCGCAAAAAATTACTGTGGTAACCGTTATCAAACATGATGTTCCCATTTTCTCGGAATATGTAGGACAAGTTTACGGCCAAAAAGATATTCCAATTCGTGCACGTGTAGAAGGTTTTCTTGAGAGCATTGAATTTCAAGAAGGTTCGAGAGTAGAAAAAGGACAACTTTTATATACAATTGATCCTCAGTCGTTAGCTGCAGCAAGTAATGCCCAAAAGAGTCAAGTAACGGCAGCCCAAACAGCACTATCGAAAGCGCGCGCTGATTTGGACCGAATTAAACCTTTGGCAGAAGCTAATGCAGTTAGTAAAAGCGACCTCGATGCGGCACAAGCGGCATACGATGCTGCAGTAGCGAATCTTAATGCTGCAAGGTCTAATCTGAAATCGTCGAATATTGATTTAAGCTATACGCAAGTAAAATCTCCTATTACGGGAGTTATTGGAAAAACAAATGCCCGCGTTGGCGAATTTGTTGGAAAAGATCCAAACCCTGTAATTCTTAATACGGTTTCGAAAACAGACACTATTATTGTTAAGTTTTCTGTAACTGAGGCTCAGTTTCTAACCATAGCAAAAAAACGTATCGAGAAAATTAATAGTGGAGAAATTAAAGGACATGATGACCATGGCGACATCGCTGTTCAATTAGTTTTAGCGGATGAATCTATTTACAGTCATCCTGGCAAAATTGATTTTGTAGATCGGAATATTGATGAAAATACTGGTTCTATATTAGTTCAAGCTTCATTTCCAAACCCTGATGGATTATTACGTCCAGGTATGTATTCTAAAGTTAGTGTACAAACCGACTTGGCAAAAGATGCGCTAATTATTCCTCAAAGATGTATCATGGAACTACAAGGCCAGTACACGGTATTTGTTGTAACTGACAGCAATAAGGTAGTTAGCCGCCCCATAACGCTTGCACATAAATCAGGAGATTTAGCTGCTGTTTCTGAGGGCTTAAAAGAAGGAGAAAAGATAGTTATTGATGCATTGCAAAAAGTACAAAGTGGTGTAATTATCAATCCTGTTGATACCTCTTTTACAAGTAAAGTATTTTTAAATTATAATAAATAGTTTATAAAACTGTAAATCTTTAATTTACACAGTTTTAAAAATATAAAGAAATTAATTATGTCAGAAAGTAAAGGGAACTTTTTTGTACACCGGCCAATTGTTGCGATGGTAATAGCTATAATAATAGTTATTGTAGGAACAATTAGTCTTATCGGATTGCCCATTGAGCAATATCCAAATCTAACCCCACCTATTGTACAAGTTCAAGCCTCATATACAGGAGCAAATGCACTTAATGTGGAAGAGTCGGTGGCAACACCTTTAGAGCAAGAAGTGAATGGTGTTGATAATATGATTTATATGAAATCAACCAATGCCAATGATGGAACCATGAACCTGCAAATTTCTTTTGATGTAGGAACGGATCCTGATATGAATACGGTATTGGCTCAGAATAGAGTATCAGCAGCTACAGCAAAATTACCATCCGTAGTTACGAAGCTTGGTGTAACCACAAAAAAATCATTACCAAGTACATTAATGTTGATTACGCTTACGGCTGATAATCCAAATTACGACCAAGACTTTTTAGGAAACTATGCTTTAATAAATATTAAGGATAAATTGGCTCGTGTAAAAGGAATTGGTGAAGTAAAAATTATGGGAGCGTCGAATTATTCCATGCGAATTTGGATAAAGCCTGATCGACTTTCCAAAATGGGATTAACCGTAACCGAAATAATAAATGCAATTAATGCACAAAACACAATCGTTCCAGGAGGTAAATTTGGTGCAGAACCAGCCCCCGCAGGAACAGAATTTACATATACGGTTAGAATGCCCGAGCGATTTAATTCGCCAGAAACTTTTGGAGAAATCGTTGTAAGAACACTCGATAATGGAATGCAAGTGAAATTAAAAGATATTGCAACCATTAATTTAGGTGTAGAAACCTATAATGCCTACACACGGTTTAATGGTCAAACATGCTCTATTATAGCTTTATACCCAGCTCCTGGAGCAAATGCTGTTGATCTAAAAACAAAAATTCTTAAGGAAATGGAAGTTCTTAAAGAAGACTTCCCTGAAAGTGTAAAATATACTGTTTCTATCGATACTGTTGCTCCCATTACTGCGGGAATAAAGGATATCATTGTAACATTAATTATTGCGCTTCTTCTTGTGGTACTTGTAGTATTTATTTTTATTCAAGATTGGAGAGCTACTTTAATTCCAACATTAGCAATACCTGTTTCTTTGATTGGAGCATTTATTTTCTTTCCAATGCTTGGATTTACCATAAATGTACTTTCGCTATTGGGCTTGGTTTTAGCCATTGGAATTGTAGTAGATGATGCTATTGTTGTGGTAGAAGCAGTACAAGTAAATATTGCAAAAGGAATGACGGCAAAAGAAGCAACTCTTGCTGCCATGCGAGCAGTAACAGCGCCCGTAATTGCTACTACATTAGTACTTGTGGCCGTATTTATTCCTGTTGCAGGAATGGCTGGCATTACAGGCTTATTATACCAACAATTTGCGATTACCATTGTAGTTTCGGTATTAGTTTCGTCGGTAAATGCTTTAACATTAAGTCCTGCGCTTTGCTCCATTATGTTGAAAGAACCAAAGCCTTATAAAGGACCTTTGGGTTGGTTTTTTAAGAAATTCAATAAAGGAATGGACAAAACGACCGAATCATATATGAGTTTCACGAATGTAGTTGCTCGAAAATTGAAGCGTTCAGCTATATTTATAGTAATACTAACTGTTGGTGCGGCAGGATTCGGAAAACTTGTTCCTGGTGGATTTATTCCTGAGGAAGATATGGGCTATTTCTTTGTTAATTATCAGTTGCCTGACGCAGCTTCCATACAAAGATCCGATGATGTTGCCAAAAAAGTAGAAGCCATTCTATTGAATCACCCCGATGTAAAATATGTTACTAATGCAACGGGATATTCAATATTATCAGGAGCCATGGCTTCAAACCAAGGATTTGCATTTGCAAGTCTAGAAGATTGGGCTGATCGAGATAAAGTTGCCAAAGAAATTGTTGAGGATATCAATAGAGCTTTATTTGTTAAAGTTAAAGATGCTCAAGCATTTGCTTTTGGACCGCCAGCGATTCCGGGCTTAGGAAATGGTTCTGGATTTAGTATTATGATTCAAGATAAAGCAGGTAAAGACCCTCAGTATTTATCAGAACATTTGATAAAATTTATTCAGGCAGCCACTGCTCGACCAGAAATAGCGAGAGCATTTTCAACATTCCAGGCCAGTGTTCCACAAAGGTATATGGATGTGAATAAAGAAAAAGCCTTAAAAATGGGTGTCAACCTTAATGATTTATATACTACGGTTGGTGCATTTATGGGAGGTGCTTATGTAAACGATTTTACAAGATTTGGTAGAATGTACAAAACCTATCTACAAGCAGAACCACAATATAGAAGTGAGGAAAAGGATATCAATAATTTCTTTATTAAAAACAGAAATGGAGATATGGTTCCTTTAGCAACTTTAGTGGATATAAAATCAATAGCAGGTCCTGAATACACTACTCGATTTAACCTATATCGTTCGGCCGAAGTTACAGGAGCACCTGCTCCAGGCTATACGTCAACAGAAGCTATGGCTGCTCTTGAAGAAGTTGCCGAACAAGTATTACCTCCAGATATGGGTTATGCATGGAATGCCATGTCTTTCCAAGAAAAGAAAGCCTCGGGCTCATTAGGTGTTATCCTAACATTTTCGCTATTATTTGTTTTCTTAATTCTTGCAGCTCAGTACGAAAGTTGGTCATTACCCTTAAGTATTTTATTAGGAACACCTTTCGCTATATTTGGTGCTTTTCTAGCCCTTTGGTTGGGACGTTTAGGAAGTCCAACATTTGAAAATAATATTTTCGCTCAAGTATCTTTTGTAATGTTAATTGGTATGGCGGCTAAAAATGCCATTTTAATTGTTGAATTTGCTAACGATGAATTTAAGAAAGGAATGAGTTTGTTTGATGCTGCGATGGTAGCAGCAAAATCACGATTTAGACCCATCCTGATGACAGCATTCTCATTTATTTTAGGCGTTTTTCCATTAGTAATTGCTACAGGTTCGGGTGCCGAATCTCGAAAAGTTATGGGAATGGCCTTACTTGGAGGAATGGGATTGGCAACCTTGCTCGGAGTGTTTATGTATCCCATGCTGTTTGTAGCCATAGGTAAGCTATTTGGTTATGAGAAAAAACGAGATGCTGCCTTAGCAAAAGAAAAGGAAAACCACGATAATAATCTTATTACAGAATAATAAAATAATATTTTATTCATATGAAAAAATTTTACGGAGCAATAATTTTACTTTTAGTTTTAGGAAGTTGCGTTGGACCAAAATACAGCGAGCCCAAAACAGATGTAGCTGAAAGCTATAAAGCATATATGTACGATACTTTGGTAAACAATGCCGATACGGTATTGAATTTGCGATGGTGGAAATTCTTTAACGATGCTGATTTGGACACTTTGATACAGCATGCATTGGTTTATAACAAAGACGTGTTAATGGCTGCAAGCAGAATTGAACAGTCGGAAGCTATACTTGGGATGACTAAAGCTGATCAATATCCAGGTTTTAACTTAAGTGCTGGAGCGCTTTTCGGCGAAACTGCTGGAACAAAATCGACTAAATACAATGCGGGCATTGGACTAAATTGGGAGTTAGACTTTTGGGGTAAATACCGAGCCTCCTCTGAGGGTGCTCGTGCCGAATTATTATCTTCAGAATACGGTATGCGTAGCATTCAAATGAGTTTGATTAGCAATGTGGCTCACAGCTATTATCTAATCTTAGATTTGGAAAATCGTCTTGATATTTCAAATAAAACAAAGGCTTCAAGAGATAGTGCTTTGCAGATAATTGATGCTCGTTTTCAAGGTGGAATTATACCCGAAATTGATTTGAATCAAGCTCAAATAAACCTTGCAATTGCCGAAGGTGCAGTGCCTCTATATGAACGACAATTAGCCATTGCTAAAAACTCATTAGCTGTACTGTTAGGAGAGAAACCTAGATCGATTATTCCTATACACCAAAAGCTAGATAGCGTTGAATTGCTGGTGGATATCCCTTATGGAATTCCATCGACACTATTACTTCGCCGACCTGATATTCTTGCAAGTAGGGAAGCCTATCATGCACAGTTTAAGCAAATTAATGTTGCGGTAGCTCAGCGCCTTCCTTCCATAAGTATTACAGGAATGTTTGGAGCTGCAAGTACTGCACTCGGCAATCTTTCGGCCTCAGGCATGGCTTGGAGTGCAGGCGCTGGTTTATTAAGCCCAATATTCGAATTTGGTAAAAATAAACGTCGTGTTGATATGCAAAGAGCAAAAGCAAAAGAAATGCTTTATCAGTACGAAAACACTATTAATCTATCATTTCTAGAAGTTGAAAATGCATTAGTAAGTATTCAAACACTTAAAATTGAGATGCAAGCCAAACAGAGGCAGGCCGATGCGGCTATGAATGCAGAGCGCCTTTCTAAAATGCGTTATGATAAAGGTGCTGCAAGTTACCTTGAAGTGTTAGATAATCAGCGTTCTTCTTTTGAAGCACAATTGGGTTTATCACAAATAAAACAAAGCTTATTAAGTGCTTACCTTGATTTGTACAAAGCCCTTGGTGGTGGTTGGCTATCAGCGGAGGAAGAAGAACAAGCTAAAAATGACGAACAAGCTAAAAAGAAATAATTTCTAATTTTTTTTAAGGCCCTTGCAATAATTAACACTTATAGCAAGGGCTTATTATTTATTCTATATTCAAAACTACTTGACATGAAAAATATCTTATTTTTTCTATTGATATTTATTCCATTTGTTAGCATAGCTCAAAATTTTACTATGGAATCGAAAGATACTTTGAATGGAAAACCCAAGAGTAAAATTACTTTTAGCGGTTATGTGAATACAATTTATAACTACGATTTTGTAGGAACAGATAGTAAATACCCTGCGCTAAATATTGTAAGTATTCCTGTAGGAAAGGTACTAAAAGAACCCACAACAAATTTTGTTATTTTTCAAACTCGACTTCGCTTTAAGTCCGAGCATCAAACAAAAATAGGAACCGTAAAGGTGTATGTTGAAGGTGATTTTGTTAATAGTGCTGATGCATTCCGTATTCGACATGCACTAATTAGCATAAATAAGTGGGATTTTGGTCAAACTTGGTCAAACTTTTCCGATGAAGATGCATGGCCAAATGTTACTGATTATGATGGACCTCCTACTGCAATATGGGCACGTCCCACAATGATTCGTTATAATGCAATTCGTAAAGAGCACTCTTCTTTAAGTTTTTCGGTTGAAGGTCCTTCACTCGAATATCAAGCTCACCATACTATTGATACTATTTTATCCACAGCCTATCAAGATATTCCCGATTTCACAGCTCGATACCGATACGAAACAAAAAAAAACCATTTTCAAATCGCGGGTGTTTTTCGATCCATAAAGTATAAAAATAGAATAGACAGCAGCTTTGCATATAAACCTGCATACGGAATTTCTGCATCAGCAGGAATTGGGATTTTTAACAATGATCGTATTCATTTACAGGCTACCTATGGCATTGGTATTTCGCGATACCTGGTTGGATTTGAAGGCTATAGCTGGGATGCCGTTCCTACAGGAAATGGAAAAATAGAACTCGTGCCTGCGATGGGTGGATTTATAGGCTATGACCACTATTGGGATAAAAACATGAAATTCAGCACAACCGTTGCCCTAGCTTACATTAAAATAAAGAATAATGTATTAAGCTCTTTCCCTGGAGATTTTATGACCGGATATTGGGGTGTTATCAATTTTTACTATCACCCCATCGAAAACTTAGATTTTGCCATTGAATATGTTACAGCAGGTCGCGAAGATGCTTTGAAACAAACAGGAACAGGTGCTCGATTACAATTTTTGGTACAATATGCTTTCTAGGTTTTTGTGATAATACCCCTTTAGTCGTCCAAAATATGAAACTCCTTAATGTATTGCAAAACGGTGAGGTCGCTGCTTTGGGCAATCTTAGCACTAATATTACGGCGATGCGTGTTTACCGTATGTAAGCTCATATTCAAAACATCAGCAATTTCTTTGCTTGGTAATCCTTCAACAATTAATCGCAGCATTTGTTTTTCGCGACGTGTAAAAATCACAGGAAGACCAGTTGGCTTTTTCTTAGTTACTTTTGGACTTAAATCTGAAGTATAACGGTTTAGGATTGCTTCCTTTGCCAATGGTGAATAATACGACTCATCGCGCATTACTGCATTTATGGCTTCAACTAATTCTTTACGACCCGTATTTTTCATCAAATAGCCCAATGACCCTGCATTAATCATCCGATCGATGTAGCTTATTTCAGCATGCATGGTTAATGTGATAATGCGAATATGAGGAAACTTAATCCGAACATATTTTACAACTTCATAGCCTGACATCCCCGACATACTGTAGTCTGTGATAAGTACATCAACCTCGTGATGTTCCAAGGCTTTTATTCCTTCTTCGCCACTAGAGGCGCCACCAACAACATCGAGTTCAGCCACTTGACCTAGTAGCATTGTTAGTCCATCAATAAATATTTGGTGATCGTCAATAATAAAAATCCGCGTCATAATAGGAGCTATCTTAAGTTAGGCTAAGATAATAAAACATCCATTAATAATACTTCAGAATTAAAATAACAATAAACAATTTTTCAACTTAAATTCGTTTTTCAACCACTAGCTGAGCTGTATTGAAATCAACAACATGAATTGCACTCCCTTTTTCGATAAAACTTTCACGGCAAATAGCATCATATACCTCCCCATAAATTATCACTTTTCCTCCAGGACGTAACA
>Ga0256844_10000776_pt1 | contig 12067 bp, 7 predicted proteins | sample MusselsmetaG_FD_189100 | JGI IMG/M metagenome (GOLD analysis project Ga0256844, IMG submission 189100) | Mussel associated microbial communities from hydrothermal vent at the East Pacific Rise, Pacific Ocean - Mussels | ecosystem: Host-associated > Mollusca > Shell > Unclassified ... | reverse complement strand
CCAAAGGATATCGGTGATACCATCACCATTTAAATCTCCTGTCCCGACCAATGTGTATGTAGTAGATTTAGTACCTATATTTTTATAGGTATGTGTTCCATCTGCATTCATGTACCAAAGGTGATTGACGTTATTTTTTCTCCAGAGGATGTCGGCTATATTGTTTTGGTTGTAGTCCTCCACTATATGTCTTTTAATTGGATCGTTCCTATCTTTTGGATCACTTCCTGCATTGATTTCGTCTCTGTTAGTGATACCATCCCCATCACTGTCTTGTAGTGCATCTAATGGATCTAATGGGTTTAATCCATTATTTAATTCGTTCTCATCACTTATACCATCATTATCATCGTCATTATCGTAATTATTACCTAAGCCATCATTATCGGTATCTGTACTCTCTGCACTAGAGAGTGGAAATGCATCTAGCGTATCTAAAGTACCATCATCATCATCATCCGTATCATTGGTATTGAGTATACCATCATGGTCACTGTCTAGTAGGTTGCTACATGTATTGGCTTCAGAACCCCAAGAGTAGCAGTGACTCATAATACGTTGAGGATTGAGTATTTGTACAATGTCCCCTCCGTTGCGTAATGCACCCTCATTAAGACCCCAGTAACGGATAGAATTATTATTTTCACCTAATCCCATATATAAAGTTATCTCTCCATTTGGTTCCACGGTGAGGTCTTGTAGAAAGTGGTGTTGGTAGCCTCTAACGATGATTTCCCAATCTCTTAAATTTAGTGTGCTGCCAGAGGTATTTTTAAGCTTTATCCATTCCCCATTTGGATTAGTGTCATCATTGCCTTCTGCATCATAGTTTACATTTACTATCTCTATAGGGGCATCATAAGAACAGTTTGTTATGCAGGGCCATTTTTTATTTGTGACCACGGTACCATATCTGTTTTTAAGCGATACTTCACCTCCTGCATTTGCAAATATCCCCGAAGTATTGTTCCAGTAGAAGGTACTGTCAGTATCTACGCCTAACCCAACATAAAGTCTTATGTAGCTATTTTCTAGCAGGTATGTATTTTGCATAAAGTAGTATGAACGTGAATTCATATTGAGACTATAATCTTTTAGATTTAGCGTATTGGATGTGAGGTTATTGACTGTTATCCACTCTCCATTTGGGTTGTTGTCATCATATCCTAAGGCATCAAATTGCACACTTAAAGTTATTTTATCTGCAAGTGTGTCTGTGCAATTACTCTCACACGGCCAAGAGAAATATGCAAGTGACTCACCGTTAAAAGAGGAGACCCATACACTATCAGATGCATTTGCCAAAACACTTGTACTTTTGTTCCAGTATTTTTTAAGAGATTTGTCTACCCCTGTGCCCGTAAATAGATATAAGCTTTCACCTTTATCCACAATGGTATTTTTCATAAATGTATACTTATCTGAACCAATTGGGGCAGAGTTTATAGTATAATCTTTTAGGTTGATGATATCATCTGATATATTGTCTATACGTATCCACTCTCCATTTAAGTTAGTATTATCACTACCATCTGCATCAAATCTTGCAGTGATGTTTATCTTTTGACTAAGCGGATCAGCACAGTTAGCGACACAGGGCCAAGCAAATTCCTTGACTATAATGCCATCTAGTGTGGTTATCCATACTTTGTCACCACCATTTGCTAAAATTCCTGATGGTTTGTTCCAATATTTCTCCAATCTACTCTCTGTACCTGCCCCAATATGCAAAAAGAGGTCTTCTTGTGGATGCACAATGGTATCTTCTTTAAAAAGGTAGTGATCAGAACCTTCAGGGAGGGAATGTATGAGATAATCTTTTAAGTTGATGTCATAAGCAGATGTATTGGTAATGCGTACCCATTCTCCATTTGGGTTGGTATCATCGTTGCCTTCTGCATCATAATTTGCAATTATTTTAATTTTAGATGATAAAGGACTCCCCTGTAAATTTGGCCACATAAATTCAGTTATTTTATATCCAGCCAAAGTATCTAGCCAGACTTTATCTTGCAGATTTGCAAGAATACTTTCTGTTGACCCCCGATAACGATTTAGTCTATCATCTGCTCCTGCGCCAGTATAAAGATATAGAGATTCTCCCTGGTTTAAGATACTGTCTTCAAAAAAAACATAGCTATCTGAACCTAAGGGCATAGAGTGTATGACATGATCTTTTAGGTTAATTGTTCCGTTGCTTTCATTTGTTATACGTACCCACTCATCATTTAAGTTGTTATCATCAATGCCTTGAGCATCATACTTTGCGACTATAGATATTTTATCTTTTAGACTTTCATTACAGTTAACTATACACGGCCAACTATGTTCTGCTATAAGTATACCATCGCTTGTGTCAACCCAAACCCGATCACTTGCATTTGCTAGAACACTAGTGGTTTTTCCCCAGTATTTTTTATATGTAGTGTCTGCCCCTACTCCCGTATAAAGATAGAGTGTTTCATTTGTATCTAGCGGGGTTGGTATATCGAAGGTATAAGAAGCTGAACCTATAGGCTCTGAGTGTAATATATAATTTTGTAAATCTATATTTGACGTAGAAATATTTGTAATACGTATCCATTCATCATTTAAATTGTTGTCATCTATGCCATTTGCGTCATAGTGAGCTTGTAGTTTTATTTTCCCTTGGAGCGAGTCTGTACATGTACCTACACATGGCCACATTTGTTCGTTTATTATACTTCCACTTAAATTTATTAAACTTACTCTATCTTGAGTGTTTGCTAAAATAGCAGAGCTCTTACCCCAATATTTTTTAAGAGCCGTATCTGTGCCTTGTCCTATGTAAAGGTAGAGTATCTCATTTGTTGCCAATAGAGTATCAGTGCTAAACCAATAACTATCAGAACCTTTGGGAGCAGAAGTAATTAGATAATCTTTTAAGTTTATTGTATCTCCTGAAATATTGGTTATCTTTATCCATTCTCCATTAATGTTTTGATTATCATCACCTTCTGCATCATAGTTTACTACCATTTCTAGTTTGTCAACTAATGCATCAGGCATGATACTTGGCCATGACACTTCTGTGACAGTATGGTTATCTAATGTGTGTAGCCATACTTTATCTGCAGCATTCGCATGTACGCCTTGTGTTTTTCCCCAATATTTTTTGAGTCGCGTATCTGTCCCCGTACCAGTATAGATAAAGAGTGCTTCATCAGGGTGTAAGATTGTTGTTTGTATAAAATAATAACTATCTGATCCTTCTGGTGCAGAGGAAAGTATATAGTCTTTTAAATCTATATCTGTGTTAGATATGTTGGTTATTCTTGCCCACTCTCCATTGAGGTTTAAATTATCATCTCCTTCAGCATCATATCGGACATCTAGTTTGACTTTATCATCAAGTATATCACTTATATTACTCTCAGCAGGCCATGAGAATTCAGCAATTAGACGACTATCAAGTGTATCTAGCCATACTTTATCTTTATCATTTGCTAGTACTCCACTGCTTTTATGCCAATACCTTTTCAAAAGACTGTCTGTACCATTACCGGTATATAAATAGAGAGATTCATTTGGGTTGAGTGGTGTTGTGTCTGTAAATACATAATTGTCAGATCCCTCTGGTGCTGAATGTACGACATAATTTTTTAAATCTATAATCGAGCTACTAGTATTCGCAATGCGAATCCATTCTCCATTAAGATTTTGATTATCATCACCTTCTGCATCATAGTAAGCAACTATACTTACTTTGCCTTGTAGAGAGTCGCTACATTCACCTACGCAGGGGTAAAGAAAAGAAGCTTTTATATTTCCTTTGGGATAGATGTCATCATTAGGATTGACAGAATCATCTAAATAGTCAACCAAATAAGCACCATCACCAATATTATCAAAGATTGGTGTTGTATTATGCCAATAAAATATCTTATCTGTATCTATACCATTGCCCCCATATACAGTAATCTTTTCATTGTTATCCATTATTGTTTCCTCAGGAAAATGGAAGAAATTAAGTGCGGAATCACGTAACCACCAACCAGAAATATCTACACTTTTTCCTGATATGTTTTTGATAGTTACCCATTCATCATTTAAATTAGTATCATCATTACCATTTGCATCATAATGAACTAGAATCTTAAAACTTGTATTTGATGAGTATGCAGGTGTTGGGCAATGGTTTTCTGTTGACCAAACTCCTATACCTTGTTCTTTTGCAATTTGGGAAACTTCTGCATATTCATTGTTGTATGTATCTTCCACTGGAAAAGCTGAGGAAAAGGCTAGACCCTCTTGAATAAGAGTCTTAACAATATTTATTTCTTGACCATTTTGAACAACAAATACATGCCTTTGCAGACGGTTGTCTAATACGCGTAAAGTAGGATTTGTAGAGCGAAGTATTACAGTTGCACCTACCCCTCCTGTAAGCTCTGTGAGTCGTTGTGTCGCTTCATCGGCCCAACAGTCATTAGGTGTACCTGGGGCAGTGGGATGTATTTCCATAGTTTGTATACCAATAAATCGTATACGTTCATCTTCCGTTTCCCCAGAAAAACGTACATCAAAGGTGTCTCCATCTGCGATGTGTGTTATGACAGCAGTCTCTTCTACGAGTGTAGCTGATATATTGGAAGTAATTAATAGCAAAGTAAAGAGTAAGTTTATAATGTTTTTCATAGGTTCACCTAAAAATAAAATTATATTTTGAGAAAGTCTATATTAAAAGAGGAGAACCAAAGAGGCAATAAGTCTGTAAAGTATTGGCAACCTGGCAGTCTCAAAGAGACCCATGGCTTTCTGTCCCTACTTCACAGTAGGTTTAGCTTTTTCAAATTATATATAATAAAGTATATCTAATTTTTGTCAAAAACTGTTAAAGTTGTTGTTCGTCTTGGAGCTCTTCTGTAGATTTTGTAGGAGCTTCACCTTCTTCAGGTATCTCTTCTTCTATAGTTACTGCTTCATCTTCTAGTTCATTGGCTGGTTTTTCTATCTCTGTACTATCTTCTTCCAGTATAATGATATCTGTGTGTTCATCTTCTGCTTCATCATCTAGCTCTTCTTGACTTTTAGATGGAGGAGGTGTAGTATCTTTTTCTTCGTCAAATATATTTTTTTTTGGGTTTGTTTTTTCAGTCTTTTTTTTAATCCTTGAGATACTTTCTTCATTTTTGAGAGTATCTAAAGTAGTTTTGATTGTGGGTAAACGTACAGGACTTATTTCTGTTATTACACTAGAAAATTTAGACTTGGATATTTTTTTAGGTGGTTCTTTTTTAGCTATAATAGATATCTGTTTTGTTTGAACAGTTTTCTCTACATGCTTTTGCTGCAGATACCATATTACGAGGACTATACAGGTAAGTAAAATATAAGTGATGTTTTTCATATGTTTCCTTAAGATTGATATTTCACAAGATTCTGAAATTATTTTACTAAAAAGCGAACTTGAAAACAAATATTATCAATTATATTTAGAAGATTTACTGCTTTTTTTGTGGGAGGGAGGACAAGCTAAAAGCTTGTCTTGAAAAGAAAGAAACAGTTTAATTATTGTACACCATAAGCAGCACCCTTAGTATCAACTTGCTTATAAGCGTGTCCTCCATTTTGATGCATATACCAGATATAGGTATTGTAGCCTTTTCTCCACAAGATATCTGTAATACCATCACCATTATAGTCAGCTACCTTTGCTAAAGTATAGGTAGTAGATTTAGTACCTATGTTTTTATAGGTATGTGTTCCATCTGCATTCATGTACCAAAGATGATTGACATTATTTTTTCTCCAGAGGATATCATCAATTCCATCATTATTGAAATCAGCAATGCCCATCATTGTGTATGATTTTGTATCAATTTGTTTATACGCGTGGCTACCATCTTCATGCATATACCAGATGTAATTATTGACTCCTTTTTTCCAAAGGATATCGGTGATACCATCACCATTTAAATCTCCTGTCCCGACCAATGTGTATGTAGTAGATTTAGTACCTATGTTTTTATAGGTATGTGTTCCATCTGCATTCATGTACCAAAGGTGATTGACGTTATTTTTTCTCCAGAGGATGTCGGCTATATTGTTTTGGTTGAAATCATTCTTTTCAATTTTCATAAATGTGCTATGTAATGTATACCCACCAGTATCTTCCTGATAGGTAGTTATTCTTAGGTAGTATGTCTTACCTTTTATGAGCAAGTGGGACAGTTGAAAGTTACGATTTGATGACTCATTAATGTCATCATGATATGCTAGAGAGGTACGGTTGTAATCGTAAAGTGAACCTTGTGTATCTAAATTACCAGAAGTATGAAAGGTATAGTGACCAGTTTTTGAGACAGCGAATTCAAAAAAATCTTTATCTCCAGCGTTGTCAATACTATCGGCTTGTGGTAAATCTCCTATGATATTAGCAATAGGTTGTGCAGTTGCAAAAGGATCATCCATACTTAAATAAGGAGTGTTTTCTGCAAAATATTCATGGTTATCTGAGTTTGCAACAGCAAGTGCGGGGTTGGAAATGGCGAGTTTTTTTGCATTTGTATGTCCATAGGCATGGTCATCAGTACCTGCGATGACAGTAAAGTGAGCAAGTTCATGAACAACTGTGCCTGCATGGGAGTCTGTACCTGTTGGATTTAGTGACCAGAAAGAAGTACATAAATAAACTTTATAGGGTTGACTAGGAAAAACATGTGCGATGTGACTATCGGTACAATTACAATCAAAGATAATATTTTCTGTATCAAGAGCAGTATAGATTTTATTGAAGTTTGATGTTACAGTAGATTGTCTTGTAGCGTCTGGTTTACCAAACCATGTGTTGTATCTTTCTCCCCATGTATTTGGAGTTGCCGCTGATATAGTGTCATAAGCATTTTTTGATATGATGATGGCTTCATCATGTGCAGCATTAAGGATGTCTATTTGTGATTGGTTGCATTGATTAAAATTTGCGGGTTGTTTTTGTGCAGGTGCACTTTTTTTTTGACTAGGGGTGAAGGTAATGGTGGTATGTGTAGCTACAGTCTTTAGGGCTTTTTTAGAGGCTTTTTTATTTGATGAAGTTTGAAGTTTAAATGTTGCGTTATAAGTAACCTTATACTCTCCTTTTGTAGTCATTTTGTAATACTTTGGAAGAGCAATATCTAGAGTACGTTCTTCACCAGCTTCAAAAATAATATAATCATCGTCACTAGGCTTCATGCGCTTTATGAGCCTTCCTATGTAGGGGATAACGGTTTTAGCATTTTGAATATGGAAAATATTCGCACTTAATGTTTTTTCAAGTGGAGTATTCCATTTTAAAACTTTTACGGCAGTATCAGAAGTATTGGTAATTTTAATGGTGACTATACCACTAGAGGCACTTTGCTTATTTTGTGCAAAAGAGACAGAAAGAGGGGTCCCTAAAGAGAAGGTAGATAAAGCAATAAGTGAAATTATAAAAGTAAATATATGTTTTCTTAATTTTTTAAATATGATTGTCATGAGGTTTTCCTTTAATTTTATGTGACGCTAGTATCATAACATTAAAAAAGTTAAAATGCTTTAAGAACTACAGCGGCACCCACAGCCACTTGGTATAGTATCTGCGTAATGTCTTTTGCCAGCAGTAGATTCTTAGTATCTGTTTTACCAAGTACCAGTATGGAGTCTCCTGCTTCAACATTTGGTGATGTAAATGAAAATGAGCCATTGTGTTGGATTACTCTTCCATTGGCTTTAACCAAGAGTACTTTACTTTTGTTAGCTCTGTCTGTGTATCCACCACAGGCATCTACATAGTAAGATAGATTTTCTCCTGCTTTAAAGGTAAGGGCATTTGGGATATTGACTTCACCCTGTATGATAACAACATTTGTTTTTCTAGGAATAAAGATACGATCACCATCTTCTAAAATAGTTTTTCGTAAGTCTTCAGATTTTGAGATAACAATCTGTCCTTTGGGTTCTATACGTTTTGCACGTTGAATAAACTTCATGATAAGGTCTGCCTCTTTACTTCTGATGGCAGCTTCTTCTGGTGTAGCTGAATCAGAAGTGAGAGCTCTTGCTTCAAGGTCTTGTAGTTTGGTGAATAGAAGATCTTTTTGCACTTTTGCAACAGAAGAGCGAAAAATTTGGGTACTTTTAATGTTTGAGAGAGGAGAAAACTTAGCCTTATTTAGTACATCATAAACAGAAGTCCCTTTAGGTACTGAGACATAGCGTAGACCTTTATGTTCTCCCTCTATCGCCACTGAGATGCTATGTACGTATTGGTTAGAGAAGAAGTTTACTTTGTCTCCACGTCTTAGTCGTATATTGTTTGCTTTGCCTATGTTGTAGGCAGTGGTTATTTCTTTGCTTCCTTTGCGTTTGGTATGTATAAATCTATTGACACCCGGTTTTGGTAAAACATATTTCATAACTGAGCGTACAGAAGCACTTTTGCCAGAGAGTTCAAAAATATAAGGTCGATTTACTTCACCAGCTACTTCGATAAAGCTTCGTACAGGTTTAACTAAAATAACATCACCATTTCTAAAGTGAAAGTTACTCGTATGACCATTGAGTAAAAAATTATAAAGATCAATATGTTTTACAGTTCTTTTATTACGTAGAATAGAAATATGTCTATAACTTCCTTCTCCACGTATGATACCGCCTGCTTTGTCTATAAATTGTAGGACAGAGTCTGTAGAGAAACCATTATAGAGACCTACTTTATTGACTGATCCAGAAACAAAAATAGAAAGAGGTTGGTAGCCTTGAACCGTGGCATAAACCTGTACATTATTATTGAAGACTTCTTTAATAGCAGAGGAGAGTTCTGGCTGTAATTCTTTACTCTTCAATCCTAAAAGTTGCGCTGTACCTACTTGAGGTATGAAGATATTTCCTTTTTTGTCTATGGGAATATCACTTGCAAAATCATAGGCACCCCAAATTTTGATGCTAATGGTATCCCCGACTTTTAAAAGGTAGTTAGGATCTTGATGAAATTGTGTATTGTTTCTAAAGTTCCCTTTGAAAAGTTGCTCTCCAAAATATATCTTTGTTTCGCTTGAAAATTGACTTTCATAACTACTATTTGTATCGGGAGTGATGCTTAATGCAAACACAGAGGCAGTGAGTAAAATAGTTGCAAATAATTTCTTCATGGTTAATCCTTATGATCTCTAAGTATACTTAATATGAGAGTGACTATCCCATAAAGGAAACTTAAAACAATGAGTAATGTGAGTATGTCTTTAAATTTCTGTGGTTCACTATGCGTTGTTGGATATGTTGGTTTTGTCACTACTATAAGATTTTTAGCATTCTGTTTTACAGAAACTTTTGTCTCCTCTAGTTTAATAAGAGTTTGTTTATATCGTTCTTTGTTAAAGTCTACTTCACTTTTAAGCAGTTCAAAATTAGAGACATTTTTATTGAGCTCATTTTTACCGTTACCCGCTATTTCATGTTTGAGTTTAGAAATGCTTTTTTTAATATGTTTGAGGTTACCGAAAATGAGTTTCATTTCCGCGGCATTTTTATTAAGATAGGAGAGTTTACTTTTATACTCTACTTCTTTTTGTACAAGCTCACCTTCAAGTGTCGCTAAAATAGTACTTTTTGATTGTACATCAACATTGGGGTCTATAGTATTGTGTTTATTTTGGTAAACAATAAGTTTTTTAATGGAGTCAGCAAAGAGTATTTTATTTTCTTGTTCTTGTGAAAGAAGAGCAGAGAGTGCAACGGAGGCATTTTCTTTTTCAAAGCGGTTGAGGGTTTGACTAGAGTATTTAATAATATCTTGAACAATTTTTTGAGCCATAAGTGGATCTGCATGTAAATAGGCTATGTTTAAAGTACTTGATGGTTCATCATAACGTAAAGAAACATCTTTTTTGTAGGCAGTTAAGATATTTTCATTGTTAACGGTATTAAAAGAGAAGAATGCATCTTTACTTAAGCGTTGTATAAAATCTATTTGTTTATTACTATAGTATTTGCTTAGATTATGCTCTTTATTGAGGACTAAAAACATTTCCATAGAGTTGATGTAGAGTTCTAACAGTTTAGAATCTTTCATCACACTAGAGTTCTGCCCTAAAAGCATAGAACCTATCATAGAGGCTGTTTGTTGCTGTGATAAATCTTTGATTATAACTGTACTGTTAGATTGAAACTTTTCTGTTTTAATAGTTAAAATATAAAAGGAAATAACGCCAAAAAGTAGTAAAAAGATAAGTTTTAATCTAAGTGCAGACTTCATATTAGTACCTTTGATGGTAGCGAGCATCCAGTGCTTCCAGACTATGTTGTGCTGCTTGTGAAGTTGAGTATGTTTGTAGACCTATACCTCTTGTTTGTTGTGCACACCCACTCAATAGTAAAAATAGAGGTATAAGTAATAATAGTTTGTACATGTGATTATCCTGCTTGTTTATTGATATTTTCATATTCTCTGATGGCATCATTAATGTCGTTATAATAGTACATTTGTCCTTTATTTACGACTATACCTGCTTGACAAATCTCACGAAGTGTTTTCATGTCATGACTCACAAGAAGCACATGACAATTTTCTATCTTTTTCATAAGTGCCTCTTTAGACTTCTTTTTAAAACGTGCATCTCCAACAGAAAGGGTTTCATCTATAAGCATATAGTCAAAATCAAAAGCGAGACTTAGCCCAAAAGAAAGACGACTTTTCATCCCCGAGGAGTATGTTTTGATAGGCATCTCAAAATAGTTGCCTAATTCAGAGAAATCTTGAACAAATTCTACAATCTCTTTAATTTGTGCATCTGTCCTGCCATATAATCTAGATACAAATTTGACATTGGCTTTTCCTGTCATATTACCTACAAAACCACCACCTAAAGCAAGTGGCCAGGAAAATGTATAGTTAGAAGTGATGGTACCTTTATTGGGGAACTCTATATGTCCAAGCATACGCATGATGGTGGATTTACCAGCACCGTTTCGCCCTAATATACCTATATTTGTCTCAGAAGGGATAGTAATAGACATATCTTTAAGTATATAGTTTTTGCCTTTATTGGTTTGAAAATATTTGGTGACATTTTTAAGTTCTATCATAAAGAGATAATCCTCTCTTCCAGTTTTTTATAAAACCATAATCCAGCATAAAGAAGTACAAGCGTCCATAGTAACATGTAATTATAATCAACATATTGGTCATCCAATACATAGAAATAGTTACCATGTAGCATTTCCATGAAATGCGTAAGAGGGTTATAGAGTATAAGTGACTGTATGGGAGAAGGCAGACTATCGACAGAGTAAAATATAGCTGAACTAAACATAATAAATATCATAGACATTTTAATGGTTCTTCCTACACTAGGATAAAAAGTATTAGTGACTGCAAGGAAAAGACCAAGGGAAAAAGAAAAAAGGATAAGCCAAAGAAATCCAAAAGCTACCATAGGAAAATGCTGAATATTTAGGTCAAATTGAAAATAACTACCTATGCATACAAAAGCTAAAAGAATAACACCAGTAACAAATATTTCTACCATAACTCTGGCAATAATGGTATCTATAGGTTTAACTTGTTTATAAATAAAAAGTTTTTTGTTTGCAGTAAATGAACCTAGAGATTTATTGATAATATTTTTAAACATATTATATGCTGTAAAATTCAAAGCTAAAAAAACTGCAAAATCAAAGTTATCATGTGTATTCCCAAAAACGATAAATTTGATAGTAACCATAATTAATACTTGCATAAATGGTTCAAAAAAAGTCCAAAACAAACCCATTTTACTGACAGAAAAACGCATCCCAAGTTCTCTTAAAAAGAGGGCTTTTTGAACAGCGAGAAAGATTTGTAGTGGTTTTCGTGCTATCAATGACATTTTTCCTTGTTTCATGTTTATTGCTTTAATTATAGCATTTTAAGTTAAATCTCAAAAAATATGTCATTTTGCAATATTTTTGTTCTTTTGAGATTTAAGACGCTACACTTCTAGTAATAATTTCTTGGAGATACTTTTGAATAAACTAGAAACCCTTAAACACTATTTTGGACATGATACTTTTAGACCTTTACAAGAAGAGGTAGTAGATGCTATTG
>Ga0256844_10000775_pt1 | contig 12074 bp, 8 predicted proteins | sample MusselsmetaG_FD_189100 | JGI IMG/M metagenome (GOLD analysis project Ga0256844, IMG submission 189100) | Mussel associated microbial communities from hydrothermal vent at the East Pacific Rise, Pacific Ocean - Mussels | ecosystem: Host-associated > Mollusca > Shell > Unclassified ... | reverse complement strand
CTTTATTAAAGATATACCGTTAAATTCGAAAGGGAAATTTGCTTTAGGGATAGGTTTAGGCTATGGACAAAACACCTACTTTCAAAATATTAAAATTTCTAAAGTAAATAAGCAAACAGTTTTTGAGAAGTTAAATAATAACAATTTTAAAAAAAATAAGTTTAAAGCTTATGCATTTGAGATCCCCTTAGAGCTGAGGTGGAGAACATCAACACAGTATCAGCATAAGTTTTGGCGATTTTATGCAGGTACAAAATTAAGTTATGCATTTTTTACCAAGTCAAAGTTTAAGGGTGAAGGCACCACACTAGTTGTTAAAGGCATACCAGAATTTAATAACTTTCAATATGGATTAACTTTTGCTGCAGGTTATGGTACCTGGAATTTTAACCTTTACTATGGTTTGTCAGATTTATTCTCTAATGCAAAGATTGTAGATGAAACAAATTCAATGCCTTTATCTTTAAGAGATTTTAGAGTAGGACTGATTTTTTATGCTTTTTAGTTGTAGTAAGAGAGATATGCTGTGTAGCTGAGTATTTGTGATAGAAACCCAATACCAAAACCTAAAAAAACTTCATTTAACGTGTGCGCGTTCAGTTTTAATCTAGCCGTTGCAATACTACCGAATAAAAGTATTAAAGAGATTAAAACGATCATTAAATTGAGTTTGTAGGCATAGCTTACAGCACTTATAAATCCGATAAGACCAGAAATGCCTAAGGTATGTAAACTCGTTTTTATATCTTTAAAGAAGAGGATATAAACTACAATTAAGGCTGAAGCATAGCCAAAAAACGAAAAAGCAAGTAAGTCAATAGCTTTTGTTTGTAGTAATAGTTTGCCTAATAAGAGCGATAAAACAGTAAAGAATAAGATTGGAAATTTTCGTTCATTAATACTTGACAAATGAAAACTCTCAATCAGACTCGCTTTTTTTAAAAAGTAGAGCATCGCTATAGGAATGATATAAGTAGCTGTAAATAAAATTCCAATTACACGATAGGCAAATGCTTTAGGGATATGATTTGGAATGCTAATAAAATATAATAAGGCACTAACTATTGGAATTAATATTGGATGGAATAGATAAGAAATAAAACGAGCGAATAGCATTATTGTTTTTTACGATTTTACGACATGTGTATTTACAATTCCTTACGTAATCTAGCCACAGGAATATCTAGTTGCTCTCTATATTTTGCCACAGTTCTACGTGCAATTAAATATCCTTTTTCTTTTAGTAACGCAGATAATTTGTCATCTGTTAAAGGTTTTTTCTTATTCTCTTCTTGAACAATATTTTGCAGAATTTTTTTAATCTCTCGCGTAGAAATATCTTCTCCCTGATCGTTTTTCATAGATTCAGAGAAAAACTCTTTAATCAATTTGGTACCGTAAGGTGTGTCTACATATTTACTATTTGCAACTCTTGATACCGTAGAGACATCCATATGTATTTTCTCTGCAATATCTTTTAAAATCATAGGTTTTAACTTGCGTTCATCGCCTGTTAAAAAATAATTTTCTTGAATATGCATGATTGTATTCATAGTAACCAATAGTGTTTGTTGACGTTGTTTAATAGCGTCAATAAACCACTTAGCAGCATCTAATTTTTGCTTTATAAATTGTACGGCATCTTTTTGAGATTTTGTTTTTTCTTTAGAAGCCGCATAGCCTTTAAGCATATTATTATATTCATGAGAAATATGTAGTTCAGGTGCATTTCTAGAATTTAAACTTAATTCTAAAATATCATCAACTATTCTAATGGTAAAGTCAGGTACAATTTGCTCTGCAATTTTATTGTTACCAGCGTAAGATCCGCCAGGTTTTGGATTTAATTTTTCAATTTCATGAATGGCATCTTTCAATGCGTCTTGAGAAATGTTAAATTTTTTCAATAATTTTTTATAATGCTTCTTTACAAAATGATCAAAGGAGTTTTCGAGAATTGAAATTGCCAATTTTCGACTTGGTTTTTCTGATTTTCTTTTTAATTGAATCAATAAACACTCTGCTAAATTCTGCGCACCAACTCCAGCAGGGTCTAGCTCATGAACGATATTTAACATCTTATTCACTTCAGCCTCGTCTGTAAAGACATTTGCAGAAAAAGCCAAATCATCTACAATATCGAGGATTGGTCTACGGATATAGCCACTCTCATCAATACTACCTACTAAAAATTCAGAAATTTGACGTTCGTGATCGTTAAGACGAATAGTATTTAATTGGTTCTTTAAATATTGATTAAACGAAGTGCCTGCGGCATAAGGAATGCTCTTTTCTTCATCATCACTGCTATAATTATTTGCATGTAATTTATAGCTAGGAATTTCATCATCGCTTAAATATTCGTCAATGTTTATTTCAGTTTCAATAGTTTCAGTGCCTTCGTCTTTAAAATCATTATCTAGGTCATTATCAAGATCATCTTCAGTTTCTTTACCATTATCTAAGGCGGGGTTTTCTTCAATCTCTTGTTTTACTTTTTCTTCAAAAGCTTGCGTAGGGAGTTGAATTAACTTCATCAGCTGGATTTGCTGAGGCGATAATTTTTGCAGTAATTTATAATGTAAGCTTTGTTTTAACATGAAAAAATCCTAATAATTTAAAGGTACAAAAAATAATTTTAAAAACCCTTTTTAGCTATTGCTTTGCGATTAAAATTCAGCATTTTGTGGTGTTCTAGGGAACGGTATTACATCTCTAATATTGCCCATGCCTGTAGTAAATTGTACCAAGCGCTCAAAGCCTAAGCCAAATCCTGAATGTACAGCAGTTCCAAATTTTCGCAGATCTAAATACCACCATAACTCTTTCTCATCTACACCTAAAGCTTTCATTTTTTCTATAAGTACATCATAGCGTTCTTCACGTTGCGAACCTCCTACAATTTCACCAATACCAGGAAATAATACATCCATTGCTCTTACGGTTTTTCCGTCATCGTTCAAACGCATATAAAATGCTTTGATGGCTGCGGGATAATCAAATAATATCACAGGGCATTTAAAATGTTTTTCTACCAAATAACGTTCGTGTTCGCTTTGTAGGTCTGCTCCCCATTCATTAATAATGTATTTAAATTTTTTCTTTTTATTAGGTTTGCAATTTCTTAATATATCTATAGCTTCTGTATAGCTTACCCGTTTGAACTGGTTGTCTACTATAAAATTTAATTTTTCTAATAAACCCATTTCACTACGTTGTTGCATTGGTTTGGTATTTTCTTCTTTAGTGAAGCGTTCATCTAAAAATGTCAAATCATCTTTGCAGTTTTCCAGTATATATTTAAGTACACCTTTAATAAAATCTTCAGCCAAATCCATGTTTCCAGCCAAATCCATAAAAGCCACTTCGGGTTCTATCATCCAAAATTCTGCCAAATGGCGTGTGGTATTCGAATTTTCTGCTCGAAATGTAGGTCCGAAAGTATAAACTTTACCTAATGCCATGGCGTAGGTTTCAGCTTCTAGCTGTCCAGAAACCGTAATGTTAGTTTCTTTACCAAAAAAATCTTGTTTAAAATCGACTTCTCCATGTTCATCTTTTGGTGAGTTTTTAGGATCAAGTGTAGAAATTCGAAACATTTCGCCAGCACCTTCTGCATCAGAACCCGTAATTATAGGTGCGTGGAAATTATAAAACCCGTTTTCTGTAAAGTATTTATGTACAGCAAAAGAAAGGGCAGAGCGTACACGCATAACTGCACCAAAAGTATTTGTACGAATTCTTAAGTGTGCGTTTTCGCGCAAAAATTCAAAACTGTGTTTTTTAGGTTGAATAGGATATTCTTCGGGATTGGAATCTCCTAAAATTTCAATAGTAGAAACCTGTATTTCTACGGTTTGCCCTTTACCTTGGCTTTCCATTAAAGTTCCAATAATTGATACCGCAGCTCCTGTAGTGATTCGTTTTAAGAGTGTGTCATCAGTGTTTTCAAAATCGAGTACACATTGGATGTTGTTTATAGTAGAGCCGTCATTTATAGCAATAAAACGATTGGCTCTAAAGGTGCGCACCCAACCTTTAAGTTGTACTTCTTGTAAGAATTGATTGGATTTTAAAATCTCAGCTACATGCATTCTCATTTTTTCAAATTTTTATGATGGCAAAGATAGTAATATGATTTGTGATTTATTCAATAAGCCCCATCAAATAAGCTCCATAACCACTTTTGAGTAAAGGTTGTGCAACTTTACGAAGTTGTGCAGCAGAGATATACCCTTTGGTATAGGCAATTTCTTCAATACAACCAATTTTTAGTCCTTGTCGTTCTTCTATAACTTGTACATATTGTTGGGCTTGCATTAATGATTGAAATGTACCTGTATCTAACCAAGCAGTACCTCTATCTAAGATACTAACATTTAGTTTGCCTTGTTGAAGGTATGCTTTATTGACATCTGTAATTTCATATTCACCACGAGCAGATGGTTCTAAATTTTTAGCTATTTCTATAACAGAATTGTCATAAAAATAAATACCAGGAACAGCATAGTTAGATTTAGGTTTGTTAGGTTTTTCTTCTATAGAAATAGCTTTATTGTCCTTATTAAACGTTACTACACCATAACGTTTAGGGTCGTTTACATGATAGGCAAAAATAGTACCTCCTTGTGTTTGAGAAGCTTTGGTTAAGGTTTCTTTGAGTCCAGTACCATAAAAAATATTATCACCTAAAATTAAGGCAACGGCATCAGACCCAATAAATTTTTCGCCAATTACAAATGCTTGCGCCAATCCGTTAGGATTTTCTTGTACGGCATATTGAAAATTACAGCCTAGGTTTTTCCCATCGCCTAATAAACGTTCAAACAAAGGTAAATCATGTGGTGTAGAGATAATAAGAATGTCTTGAATGCCAGCAAGTAGTAGTGTAGATAATGGATAATAGATCATTGGTTTATCATAAATAGGCATCAATTGCTTGCTTACTGCTAAGGTAAGAGGATGTAATCGTGTTCCGCTTCCGCCTGCTAATATAATTCCTTTCATGTGTTTATATTTATTGTTTTTTAATGGGCACATGCTGTTCGCTATTAATGATTGTATTTGTATTATAAGCGGTACATGCTCGGTTCATGTGTTTATATTTATTGTTTTTTAATGGGCACATGCTGTTCGCTATTAATGATTGTATTTGTATTATAAATGGTACATGCTCGGTTCATGTGTTTACTCTTTAGGATATGTTTTAGATGGATCTTCTATATCTTCTTCTACTTCTTCTTTTGGAAGAATTTGAATGCTTGGTTTTTTAAATGTTTTTTTATTGGCGATACGTTCTTCTAAAGAAAGTAAGAGTGAAGGTAATAATAATAAATTAGAAACCATGGCAAGTAATAACGTAACAGATACCAATCCGCCAAGGGCAATTGTACCTCCAAAACTAGATGCAGTAAAGACTAAAAATCCAAAAAACAAGACTATAGAGGTGTAAAACATACTTACACCTGTTTCGCGTAAAGCGGCATAAACAGACTTTATAACGCGCCAATTATTGGTTTGTAACTCTTGCCGGTATTTGGCTAAGAAATGAATAGTATCATCTACCGAAATTCCAAAGGCGATGCTAAACACTAAAATGGTTGAAGGTTTTATGGGTACACCTAAGTAGCCCATCAACCCTGCGGTAACCAATAATGGCAATACATTTGGAATTAATGATATAATAATCATTCTAAAAGACCGAAACATCCAAGCCATAAATAATGAAATAAGTAAAATGGCTAAGGATAGCGAGACGGCTAAATTTTTAATTAAATAATTTGTACCTTTTAAAAATACCAATGCTTTTCCAGTCATGGTAACCGTATAGCGTTCTGAGGGAAATTCTTTTGCAATTCTAGCATTTAAACGCTCTTCGATACGCTCCATTTTTTCTGTACCAATATCTTTCATAAAGGTAGTTATTCGTGCGTATTGGCCTGTAGAATCGACAAAATTGTTTAGTAAATCTGAATTTGTCTTTGAGTTTTTGGTATAGGATAAGATAAAATTACGTTCTTGACTGGTAGGTAATTGATAATATTTAGGGTTACCATTATAATAAGCTTGCTTAGAATATTTCACTAAATTTAATACAGAAATTGAAGGTGAAAGTTCAGGAATTTCATCAATAATTTCATTAAGTCTATCCATCCGCTTTAGTGTAGAAAGTTTCATTACCCCTTTCTTACGTTTGGTATCGATAATAATCTCTAGAGGCATAATACCACCAAACTCTTTTTCGAAGAATACAATGTCTTTAAAAAATTGTTTCCCTTTAGGCATGTCTTCAATTAAACTTCCCGAAACACGAATCATATATACACCGATAATACTTGTAATTAAAAGGACTATGGTAGAGATATACACCGCAATACGATGGTTGCGTACTACATTTTCCATCCAATTTACAAAACTATCTATCCAGCCTTTTTCAAGATGTCTTAAATGCTTTTCCTTAGGTTTTGGCAAAAAACTATAAATTATAGGAATGATAAGTATCGATAATAAGAATATAGCTAGAATATTAATAGACGCAATAATACCAAACTCATTTAATAACTGACTTTTAGTAAAAATAAAGGTTGCAAAACCAGAAGCCGTTGTAACATTAGTCATTAATGTAGCATTTCCAATTTTAGAAATAACACGCTGTAATGATTTGGCTTGATTGCCATGACTTTTAACTTCGTGTTGGTATTTGTTGATTAAAAAAATACAGTTAGGTACACCAATAACAATGATTAATGGCGGAATCAATGCCATTAAAACGGAAATTTCATATTGAAACCAACCTATAAAGCCAAAAGCCCAAACTACGCCAATACTTACAACAAGCATCGTAATAAAAGTTGCTCTATACGATCTAAAAAATAAGAAGAATATAAATGAGGTTACGAGCAATGCCAATATGAGAAACATACCTATCTCATCAATAATATTTTGAGAATTCATGGTTCTTACATAAGGCATTCCTGAGATTTTGACATCTATAGTATTGTCTTTTTCAAATTTTTCAATAGCAGGATTAAGCACATTAAAAACAAAATCTTTACGTTTAGGTGTGTTTACAAGCTCTTTTTTAATATAAATAACGGTACGGATGGTGCCTGTTTCTTTATTAAATAAGAAATTGTCGAAAAATGGTAAATTTTCAAAGAGTTCCTTTTTTATTTTAAGAACTTCAGCATCATTTTCAGGTTTCTTTTTGTAGATGGGCTCTACGATAAACCGTTCGTTTTTAGTATCTTTCTTTAGTTTTTTAATATCACCTAAAGATACTGTAAAATCTACCTCAGGAAATGTGTCTAATACTTTTGATAAAGTATTCCAATTGTTAAATTTTTTAGCAGTAAAAACACTTGAATCTTGAACGGCTAGAATAATAAGGTTTCCTTCTTCTCCAAAAATTTCCAAAAACTTATCATATTGAATATTTACAGGATGATCTTTAGGTAATAAATTGGCTTCGGTATAAGAAAACCGCATATGCTTCATTTGCATCGCCAAAAAAGCGGTAATTAAAGCAAGCCCAATTAAGATTGGAATACGACCTTTAAGGATGATTCTAGAGATAACAGACCAAAATTTCATGAAAGCAATATAGAGTTTACAATTTTAAACAAAGGTAGTAAATTTGTTTATGGAAAACTAGAGGTGTATTTTAAAACTAGTAGAGGTATATATATTATAAAAAAACAGCTACTAACCAAGCTTTCAGGTTGGGCAGGTTAGCTCTTTTGGCGATCACCCTAGAGCCCTAAACTTAAAACATAGGTTAGTTTTACGGCAAGATTGTCATGAAATTTAGGCATGCTATATGCGCCGTACCTGTAAAAGGAACTAATACCAAAACCTTTAAATAAATGATTTAATACAAAGCCAGATTCTAAATAGCCTTTGTTCATTTTTTTAAAAGTTATACCTACGTGTTGGTCTGGTTTGTCAATTGTACCAATAGCATATCTAGTAATAAGACTTAATCGTGGTTTAAACGAACCTATTTTAAAGCGTGTAAAATTTTGCCGTACTTGAAAAGAAGCATATTTATCTGAAATAAATTCATTAAAGCCCATTGTCTCAAAAGCATTACTCCCTGAAAAATTTATACGTCTCCGCCAAGGATTGATAAAGGAATAGTTAGGAACAGCATTGTATAAATGTGTAAGAGGAGCATCTCCAAAAGTATATCCTCCTTGTATTAAAAAATGTGTAGAGCTTTTGTTAATGAGTTTAATTTCATGCTCTAATTTAAATCGTGTTTGTGTAAAAGAGAGGTCGCCATTAGAAATATTATCAAAAGCCTGTGTGATTTGTCCTGTAATTTTAGGAAAAGCTTTTTTTACAACTATTTTACCAATAGGAGAGTTCATATATTTATTAAAAGGGGTCCATTGTAAAGCAAAAGAGCCTAATGCTAAATTATAATTAGCAAATGAAATCGTATTTTTAATAAATTGATAATCAAAGGCAGGTTTGTAATCACCTTTTTCAAATTTGAATTTTGCCTCTAGATTTGGAAAAATATCATGCTGTATGTTGATGTCAAATGTTTTGTAATGAAAAAATTGGCTGATGTTAAAATTTCTTGGATTTATTAATGAAAAAGAAGTGTCATCAAACAAGAATTCTAACTTTGCAGCTTCTTTAATATCATTAGTAATACCAATACCTATCCATGTATTATTTTGTTTACTGAGTCTGATAGATGAGCCAAAGTGATATTTTAAAGCCTTGTCATTAAACCCATAAGCAGTATAGCCTTCAAATTTTAATTTTTTAGAGAAATCAGTATTTGTGATAGCGCCAAAGCCTAAACGAAAGCCTTCATGATTGTTAAAATTGATAAGCTGGCTTAGGTCAATATCAAAATACGTTGACGGAAAATAACCTTTTGAAATTTTTCGAAGAACATTAAATTTATTTTCAATACCTGCTTTTTCAGATAAGCTATCTATTGTTTTATAGGTTTTAACATCTCTTTTTGTAATGGGTTCGGTTCTATAAATATTCCAAAACTGTTCATTTCTTCTACTAGCTTTATCGTCAATTTCAATAGTTGAAGCAGAGTTTATAACTTTTACAGGAATATTAATTTTGATATCAAAATTTTTACTTTTCGAAATTAAATAGGAAATGTCTCCAGGATTATTTTGCTTTGATTTTCCGATTGAATCTTGTGATGAATCTTTTTCAAACTGTATTGAGCCTCCAAATAAATTGATATTTTTATTGCTTTTTCCTTTGCGGATGATTATTTGTATTTCGTCTGGAAACCAAATCGTATATTTAGGTTTGTAGCTGTATTTTTGAATTGCTTTTACATGAACAATTCCTTTGAGTTCTGCAATCCCTTTTTCTAAAGCGAAACTTTTAGTATTGATATATAAAACACCTTCTAAACCCACTTTTTTTTCTTCCTTTTTTGGTTTAAAATAAACCATAAAGGTTGTATGTGTATCATTACTAATTGTATCTAATATTTTGTAATTGTATTTTTTAAGGGCATTATTTGCTAGCGGACTTAAATATTTATTCCCTAGTAATGAATAAACTTCATCATAGAAGGAAAAACTTTGAAGGTCTATAACCAAAACTTCATAAATAGGGTTTTTAAAACCTGCCATTCGTGTAGCCAATATGGTTTCTTTTTTGTGTTTACCTCGTTTAAATTTATATTCAGATATTTTTTCTGCAATATAGATATGGTGTTTTTCTATTTCTTTTTTAAAAAGATAATTGGTAGAATCTAGTTTTTTAAAGGTACGTTTCCCTTTTTTTTCTACAAAAACAGAATCTACAGTACCCTGTATAGAGTCTGGGTTTGCAGTTATAATTAATTTATGATACGATGAATAGCGGTATGAGTTTACATTTTTTTCAAGAGTATTATTCGTTTTATTAGCGATAGCATATCGTATGATCTGTAGTGCAGGGTTTTCTTTAGCAACAACAATAATTTCGTGTAAGTTCTCGGCATTTGGTTCTAAAAAAACAGGTATATAATGCTCATTTGCAGCAATTGTAATCTTTTGAGTTTTGTATCCTATATAAGAAATAGTAAGTTGGCTAATCTTAGTTTTGGTATTGAAAGTGAATTTTCCGTCAACATCAGTTATATTACCAAGTCCTGTATTTGTAATGAGTGTAGCAAAAGGCAGTGTTTCTTTCGTCTTACTATCTTTTACAATTCCAGAGAATTTTGATTGTGCCAAAACAAACAAAGGAAATATAAGAATGATTAATAAGAGGTGTTTTCTCATAGCACAAAGAACGTAAAAAATAAAAAGCAGATACCATATGGGTATATGCTTTTAACAAAATTTTAATTTTCCTTCTCTACCTAAGGCAGGTTCGGTAGGCGATAATGTAGGTGTGCCATGGCGTTGCTAGGCTCTTGCCTTGGGATAGTTTAATCTCCCTACCCTATACCGTCATAATTTCTTTTTCTTTAAGAAGAAGAATTTCGTCTATAGCTTTAATATGCTTATCGGTTAATTCTTGGATGTTGTCTTCTGAATTGCTTTTTAAATCATCAGATACATCTAAATTTTTAATTTCATGATTGGCCTCTTTCCGAGCATTACGAATACTAATTTTATCAGCTTCAGCTTCGGCTTTAGCTTGTTTTACCAAGTCTTTTCGTCGTTCTTCGGTCAAAGCAGGTACATTAATGATGATATTATCTCCGTTATTCATAGGGTTAAAACCAATATTGGCAATCATAATTGCTTTTTCAATTTCTTGAAGCATATTTTTTTCCCAAGGCTGTACAGTAATTGTTCTAGCGTCTGGAGTATTTACATTTGCTACCTGGCTTAAAGGTGTAAGTGTGCCGTAATAATCAACCTTTACACTTCTAAGCATAGCAGGCGAAGCTTTACCCGCTCTAATATTTGCCAATTCTCTTTTTAAATGCTCAAGAGCACCTTCCATATGCTCTTTTGCAGCATCTAAAATAAATTCAAGTTCTTCATTCATAATATTCCGTGTTCTGTGTTCGTCTCCGGTCTCAATCCAAAGGTACAACAAAAGTTAAAAATTTAGGATTAGACGAGTACTTAATTAGCAACCTTAGTGCCAATATGTTCTCCAGATAATAATTTTAATAGATTTCCTTTTGTATTCATATCGAAAATGATAATAGGTAATTTATTTTCTTCGCTTAATGTAAAGGCAGTCATATCCATAACTTTTAGGCCTTTAGCCATTACATCTTTAAAAGTGATAGTATCAAATTTAGTTGCTGTACTGTCTTTTTCTGGATCTGCGGTATATACACCATCCACACGAGTCCCTTTTAAGATAACTTCGGCACTAACTTCTATTGCTCTTAATACTGCGGCAGTATCTGTAGTAAAGTACGGATTTCCTGTACCTCCTCCAAAAATAACAACCCTTCCTTTTTCAAGATGGCGTACCGCTCTTCGTTTGATAAAAGGTTCAGCAACTTGTTCCATTTTTATGGCAGTTAGCAATCGGGTTTGTATCTCTTCAGCTTCTAAAGCACTTTGTAGTGCCAGTCCGTTAATAGCAGTAGCAAGCATGCCCATATAATCTGCTTGCACTCTATCCATACCATTACTTGCTCCTGCAAGACCTCTAAATATATTACCACCACCGATTACAATGGCAATTTCAATACCAAGATCAACAGCTTCTTTAATTTCTTGAGCATATTCGGCTAATCTTTTCGGATCAATACCATATTCGCGTTCGCCCATTAGAGCTTCGCCACTCAGTTTTAATAAAATTCTTTTATAGCGCATTACGTTTTTTATAGATTTAAGATTCCTGCATTCACAGGAACAAGGTTCGACAAATATACAAAATGTAAATTCCAAAAATCAAATAGTAAATAACAAATTGAATAACTTCAATCAAAAGAACAAATCATAAAGAGTTCTAAGCCTTAAAAGCTAGTGTAAAACAACAATTGTCTTAAAAAATTTAAAAAATAGGTCAATTCGTTTTTTTATAATTTTATAGAATAGTAATAAGGAGAGAGCTTCTTAGCAGCATAGAAAATACTAAAGTACGCTAACAACCCTTAAATCTGTATTTACAAAACAGAT
>Ga0256844_10000774_pt1 | contig 12077 bp, 11 predicted proteins | sample MusselsmetaG_FD_189100 | JGI IMG/M metagenome (GOLD analysis project Ga0256844, IMG submission 189100) | Mussel associated microbial communities from hydrothermal vent at the East Pacific Rise, Pacific Ocean - Mussels | ecosystem: Host-associated > Mollusca > Shell > Unclassified ... | reverse complement strand
AACTACCGCTCAGCTCTGTACTATACAAATGATGCACAAAAAGCCGTAGCAAAGGTAACACAAAAAACCTACCAAAAGCTACTTACCAAAGCTGGCTATGGCAAGATAACCACAGAAATAAAGCCATTGAAAAAGTTTTACTCTGCTGAAGCATATCATCAAAACTATCTAGAGAAAAACCCTCTAGGTTACTGTCCTAACCACGCTACGGGTGTGAAGTTCGGTAAAGAGAAGTTAATGACAAAAAGCATCTCTCCACTTGGTGGCAAAGAGATAGTCGTTATCGATGCTGAACACTGTAGATTTTGTGAGAAGTTCAAGAAAAATGTCACTGACCACTACAACGGAACCATACCTCTTAGAACAGTACACCAAGATGCGCTAAAAGGTTTTAAACTCACGAGCAAAATACAAGGTACTCCTACCATTCTTTTTATAGAAGATGGCAAAGAGATACACGCTTATACTGGCTATATGAATGAAAAAGAATTTTATAAAACAGTAGGTGCTTTTAAATTGGGTGAAGACAGTGAGGGTTATGATGTCGCTTTCAAACAAAAAACAGATGGTAGATTTTGTAAACAGTATGCAGAGTTTAAACACACGGGTGATGGTGTCTTTAGAGACAAAATTTCAGGAGACATCCTTTTTGACACCAGAGATAGATTTAACTCTGGCTCTGGCTGGCTAAGTTTCTTTAAGGCGGTCGATGGTTCTACTGTAGAAAAAGAAGACAATACTTTTGGTATGAAACGTGTAGAGATTATCGCGAAAAAGTCTGGCGCACATTTAGGTCATGTATTTAACGATGCTCCTGGGGGGAAACAACGTTTCTGTATCAACGCTACGGTGTTAGAGTTTGTGCCAAGAGATAAGATTATAAAAAGTAAAATAAAAAAATAGTGCAAAAAATAGCTTTTGGGGGAGGATGTCACTGGTGTACTGAAGCCATCTTCCAGTCTCTTATCGGGGTATGCAAAGTAGAACAAGGCTGGGTAAGCTCTACCCATCCTAATGCCACAACCCCAAGCGAAGCGGTCATCGTACACTTTGATACTTCACGCATCTCACTAGATATTCTCACAGAGATACACCTCTTTACCCATAATGCTACTTCTAATCATAACTTCAGAGAAAAATACCGTTCTACTGTGTATACTTTTTATAAACCTCAAGAACTAGAAGCTCAAAGAATTTTAGAAGAAAAACAGAAGCTTTTTGAGAAACCTTTGGTAACTCAAGTCTATCCGTTTGGTAAATTTAGATTGAATGATGAGCAGTACTTGGACTATTATAAGAGTAATCCTGAGAAACCTTTTTGTCAGGTTAGGATTGAGCCTAAGTTGAGGGTACTTTTGGAAAAATATAGTGACTACACTAATATTATGCTATAGTGCAAAACAATACAATAAAGGAAACTATTTATGGAATACAACAAACTAAATGAAGAAGAAACGTATGTCATTTTGAATAAGGGAACAGAGCGTTCTTTTACAGGAAAGTTTTGGGATCATAAAGAAGATGGTATATATGTATGTCGTCAATGTAATGCAGCACTTTTCCCATCAGATACAAAGTTTGATTCAGGGACAGGCTGGCCTAGCTTTGATGATGCCGTTGAGGGTGCAGTACGTGAAGTGCCAGATGCAGATGGTAGACGTATAGAGATAGTCTGTGACAACTGTGGTGGCCACCTAGGGCATGTGTTTAAAGGTGAGAGAATGACAGAAAAAAGTACCCGTCACTGTGTAAACTCCATCTCCTTAGACTTTAAAGCTAAAAAATAACCTTTCCCATACTGCATTACAACCCTTTTATGGCTATAATCTAGCCATGAAAGAAAGCTTGAAGATATTTGCAGGGGATTTAAAAAATTCTTTTAAAGACCTCCTTCCCATTATCATTGTTGTTGCCCTTTTTCAAGGTGCCATCATCCAAGCTGTGCCTTCTAATTTAAGCTCTATTGTTATTGGACTTATTATTGTGGCCATTGGTCTTGCACTGTTTATAAGAGGACTTGAACTAGGTATTTTTCCTATTGGTGAAGGACTCGCTGTTGACTTTGCTAAAAAAGGTTCAGTTTTTTGGCTTTTGCTCTTTGCTTTTACCATAGGCTTTTCTACCACCGTAGCAGAACCCGCCCTCATCGCCATAGCAGACAAAGCTGCACTCATTTCTCATGGCTTAGTTGATGCCTTCTGGCTTCGAATGACAGTAGCCCTCTCTGTTGGTTTTGCTATCGCTTTAGGGACACTTCGTATCTTACTCGGTCATCCTATCGCTTACTACATCATAAGCGGTTACATTTTAGTGGTGATAGTCACTTTTTTTGCACCCAAAGAGATTATCGGTCTTGCTTATGACTCTGGTGGGGTAACAACTTCTACGGTCACTGTTCCCCTAGTAGCTGCACTAGGTATCGGGTTGGCTTCGAGTATTAAAGGGCGTAATCCTGCCATAGATGGATTTGGTCTTATTGCTTTTGCTTCCCTTACTCCTATGATATTTGTACAAGTCTATGGCATCATCGTTTACAATTTTATGGATGCTCCTACCGTGATACAAACAGCCTTAACTGTTGTAACTGAAGGTGGGAAAGCTGTTGCAAGTGAGTATGTATTTTCTGCCTATGACACCTTCATGGCACTTGTGGGCACGATTAAAGATGTCATGCCTATTCTCATAGTCATTTTCTTTTTCCAATATGTCATTATTAAAAAACCTGTGGCACATTTACATAAGATTATCACTGGTATTATTATGGTTATTTTAGGGCTATATGCCTTTATCATTGGTCTTGAAATGGGACTCTTCCCTATAGGTGAGACCATTGCCTTACAGCTAACGGGTATGGGGAACAACCTTCTCATTTACCTCTTTGCATTTCTTATAGGTTTCTCTACTACCATGGCTGAGCCTGCCTTGCTTGCCATTGCCATCAAAGCAGAAGAGATAAGCGAAGGAAACATTAAACAAAATGTTCTTAGAATGGTAGTAGCACTTGGTGTTGCAGTGGGGATTGCTCTAGGCTCATACAGGCTAGTATCAGGGGACCCAATACACTACTATATCATTGGTGGGTATGTATTGGTCATCATCTTTACCTACTTTGCCCCTAAATATATTGTACCTATTGCTTATGATTCGGGTGGGGTAACGACCTCTACAGTTACTGTACCACTCGTGGCTGCTTTAGGTCTAGGACTTGCAGAGAACATCGAAGGTCGGAACCCACTCATAGATGGTTTTGGACTCATCGCCTTTGCATCACTTTTTCCTATGCTCACAGTGATGGGCTATGGCATACATGCAGAGTATTATAGAAAGAAGAAAGAGAAACAATCCCAACTTGAAGGAGAAACATTATGAAATTTACTGCACTCATCGCAGTCATACAGGACAAAGATGAAGAGGCTGCCATAGAGGTAGCCAAAAGTCATGGGGCAGGTTCTGTGACCATTTTACATGGTAAAAGCATAGGACTTGAAGAGAAAAAAGTCTTTTTTGGTTTAACGTTAGAAGAGAACGTTTCTGCCCTACTTTTTGTTTTACCACGTAAACTCTCTATGCAAGTCATGAAAGCTTTACGTCATGAATTCGATATAGACAACCCTGACAATGCTGGTTTTGCTTTTACTTTCCCTCTAAGCCATGTAGCAGGTCTAGACACAAACGAACTTCACAAATTTGAAGACGATATAAAAACAATGTTATAAGGAATATAAATGTTAGTAAAAGAAGTAATGACACCAAAAGAAAAACTCATCTCTGTAAATCCAACGGCAACAGTAAGAGAAGCCCTCAAACTTATGCGTACACATTCTGTACGTTCGGTCATTGTTGAGAAAACAAAAGCTGATGGCGCTTATGGATTGGTCACATTTAAAAATATTTTACAAAGTATCGTTGCGGAAGATGGCGATATAGATTTACTCAATGTCTATGATATCGCTGCGATTCCTGCCATGTCTGTCTCTACACAGCTCAATGTCAAATATGCTGCACGTATGATGGTAAACTCAAGCATCAAACGTCTGCTTATTATAGATGACAATGAACTCAAAGGTATCCTTACGATGAGTGATATCATTGGTATCCTCATGGACAGTGTTGAGTAATTATTTTTTCACTTTAGGAAAGGCGAGGATGAAGGTACTTCCTTCTCCTTTTTTAGACTCTAACCCTAACTTTATTTTATATTTTTTACAAATAGAAAGTACAATATTTAAACCTATTCCAAATCCCCCACGCTCATCATTGGCACGATAATAACGTCTAAAGATATCTTCTTGCATTTTTTCATCTATACCAATACCTCTATCTTTTACTTTTAAAATATTATTTTTTAAAGATATATGTATGGAACCACCTACATCAGAATATTTAATGGCATTAGAGATAAGATTGTCTATGAGTCTATATACAGAACGCTTTGGCATAGTTATTTTAGTAGGCTCCAAATCAAGGTCAACCTTTAAACGTTTAGAGTCAAGAAGTTCTTTAATAAACTCTATTCTCTCTTCAACTATGGTTGCTAAACATAAATTTTCACTAGGTTCAACACCCCCTTCAAGTCTATATGTAAGAGAACCATACATAGTACTCAAACGTTTAGCACTGGCCTCAAGACGTTTCATTTTTTTTGATTCTACACCTCTGAGTGATTGTATCGTCATGAGTATTGCTGAAATAGGTGTATTGAGTTCATGTGTTGTGTCTGATATAAATTTATCTAAAGATTCTATTTGTTCCCGTACAGGTTTTAAAAAAAGTCTCCCTAAAAAATATCCCACTATTCCCATAACTATAAAGGAGAGGACTAAATATCCTATGATTTTAATACGTAATGCATGTAGAGAGTTTGCTAAATCACTTTCTTTCAATACAATATAACGGACACCCAAATGTTCACTTTTATCTTCTGTGACTGTATAACATTTCATATTATCTACAAAGAAATTTGTATCAAACCTTCCTACATCAGCTATTTCCGTAAACAGGGGGAATTCATCTTTATCATAATATCCTACGCGAAAGCGACAATGTTTCAAAGTTTCTAAAAACTTTTTAATATCATAGCTACCCTCTTTCTCTTTCATTGCTTTCATCACTATTTTAGAAGAAAGCATACGTGCTTGATACATCATCTCAAACTTCATCGCACTTTTCATGGCTGCACGGTTATTTTCAAAAAACAAGTATCCAATAATACTTAATAAAATAAATATTGATGCTAAATATAGCGATAAAAATCTAAAAAGAGAGATACGCTCATAGGATGTTAAAACGATAACCTTCTCCTTTTATATTGTCAAAATACTCTTTTATAAACATTTTACGTAAATTTTTAATATACGTACGTATCGTTGCATGTGTTGGGACATGTTCATCATCCCACACATTTTCTATAATCTCATCGCAAGAGATAATTTTCCCTGTATTGCGCATAAAATACTCTAAGACTTGCGCCTCTTTTTGTCTCATCTCTACCACTTTATCTTCCATCAATATTTGATGTGCTTTAGGAATAAACTTCATCCCATCAAACTCGATTTCTTCTTGTAGACGATAAAGCCTTACAATATGCTCAATACGTGCATTGAGCTCTTCAAGTTCAAAAGGTTTACGTAGATAGTCATCAGCACCTAAATCAAACCCTTTTTTCAAATCATCAATGCTTGCAAGTGAGGTGATATAAATGGCAGGTGTGGTATTACCAATTTCTCTTAAATATGAAAGTATTTCAAACCCATCAATATTAGGTACATTTACATCTAAAAGTAACATATCGTAGGAGCCCGCACCTATAGCATCTAATGCCTTTTCTCCATCAAAATAACTTTCTACTTCATAGCCTTGTTCAACAAGAAACTCTTCAATAATCTCTTGTAAAATAACATCATCTTCAAGCAATAATATTTTCATGCTAAACCTTTACAAATTGTTTTTACATTTTAACATACTCTTTGTGTAAAGCAGTACACACAAATACTTCTGCTATAATCTTGACATGAAAAAATTAACAATTTACACAATAATGACTTTGGTTTTTATGTCGGGATGTACACAAATCGTAACAGCCCCTATCAAAATAGCAGGTGCTGCTGTAGGTGCGACTATAGATGTTGCAGGTTCTGCAGTAGGTGCAGTAGCAGGTGGCAGTGACGAATAACGTTAGTTATCGCTTATAATCCTTTTGCATTCCTAAACTCCGCTATCTCACTCTCTACCATTCCATCTATCATACGTATGTAAAGGTCATTAATGAGGTTTGGTGAGAGATCAAGTGCTATAGCCTGTTGTCTCACTTTAGAAATAACATCTGATATTCTATCTTCTGCTTTTACTTCATCTATACTTGTTTTAAAATGTGCAATTTGTTTTATATAGTCATTGCGCATTGCAATGAGTTTTACTATATCTTTATCAACTTTATCTATCTCAAATCTTACTTTATCTAGCGTATTACATTGTTTAGTTTGCATTGGCATATTCCTTAGTGATATTAATATGATTAGATCTTAAAAGGCATTAAGCTAAAAGTCATACCTAAGACCAGTAGAAACAACATCCATATCAGGGGAATCAGACTTAATAAGTAAGCGCTGATAATCTATAAAAATAGTCCAGCCTTTTCCTTGATCTGCATACCCATCAAATGTTCTATCATAATTAGATTCTTGACTAAAATCCCCATCTTTATCTGAAAGATCATACTCCAGTCCAAATCCTGCAGAGAACCCATGATCATTGTCAAAGTAACGAAGCCTTGCCCCATTTCCTAGATTTTCTGTATAGCCATACCCGAGTAAAGCATAAATATTAAAGTCTTCACTTACAGGATATTGTGGTTTAGCGTAGAGTCCGATATGTTGTAGTGGTACACCACCAAAAGGTCCTTCATCTAGAAAAGTTCTTATTCCTCTAACTTCTATACCAAAGTACTCATTGAACTCATATCCACCTCTTAACATCGCTCCATAAGTAAGGTCTTCATAGTCACATCCATCTCCACATGCATGAAACTTTGCTGCCACTAAACCTACTCCTAGATACCAAGAAGAAATATCTTCTGGTATAGGAAGGATTTCTGCTTCTACTGGTCCGACTGATTTACCTCCAGCATATGTACATGTTGTGAGTATTGTTATACTTATCAATAATTTTGTTATTAAGGTTTTCATTACACTTCTCCTCTTGATTTTTCTTCTCTTCGTCTCAGGTATAGCCCTATCATAATAGTCATAAACATCATTATAAGTATATTTAGCCTACCATACGTATCACCACCATCTGATTTTTGAGATGTACCACACTCCACATCAATCTTTACAATTGCTTCAGACACTTGCCCATTTACATCAGTAATCGAATACTTAAATGAATCAGGCACATGATTTATATCTGGATCTGGTGTGTAAATAATCACTGGTCTTCCATCACTATCAATGGCAACTTCAACAGTACCATGACTAGGTTGTTCTGTGATTTTAATGGTCACATCTCCTTTAAATTCATCGTTTTTAAGGACATCAATCACATTTGATCCATAATGGTCAATAACAATAGTACCATCTTCTCTGGCTTTTATTGTATCTGCCACATAATTTACTGTTATACTCGCCTCATTGCTCACAAGTTTTCCATCTGTCTCTTGTACTGTGTAGGCAATAGCTGGTATGTTACCACCTGTGAAGCTATTTGCCGGTGTAAAGGTAACATCACCTGTGAGTTCATCCACAGACCATACTCCTTCAGCGACGGTAAACCCTATGATGTCTCCATCTGCATCGCTCACAACATTTGTAGCATTTGCAGGTGGTACAAGACTCACACTTTCAGGGTCAAGTGGCGTTGAAGTGTTTTTATCATTATCAAGTATCTTAACAATTACTGGCTCTACAAGTAATGATGAGACAATATCATCTATCGCCACAGGTGGATAGTCAATTTTAATTTCACCATCCGTAGTGACAGGATTCCCTTGAATATCATCAACTCTATACTTAATAGGTGTTGGGTCTCCACTAAAGTCCGCATTAGGCGTAAAGGTAATAGTACCGTCTGGATTTACTTTCCATACCCCTTCACCTGCTACCACAAGTTCTGTAACTAAGCTACCATCTGGTGCCACAATTTTTACAGAACTTGGATCAATAGCAAAAGTACCACCATTGTCATTGGCTAAGATATCTACTGTGCTTGGTTGTCCTATAGTCCCATTGGCTTCATCTATTGCTGCCATTGGAGACTCTATTGGTAACTGTGTGACTGTTGAGTCATTACTGGCTACAGTATTTGGATCATCCGAACTAGCATTAATATCATTACCATTTGCTTCTTCAGAAAGTACCACTGCTTGGTTGACAACCTTATTGGCATCAATATCATCTTGTGTCACAATATGCACTGCTGTATATGCAGTAGTATTACTTTTACCAGGCGCAAGTGTAATTGGGTTTCCGGTTACTGTCGCATTGGTATCTTCTACTTTTACATTAAACAGTGTTACATTCCCTATATTTGTAATATTAAACTCATACGAAATAGTATCTCCTAGCTGAACAGAACTGTTACTACCAAAAGTACCTTTTTTAGTGATACTTATAGCAGGCATTGAGACAATAGGTGTAGAAACAGTAGCATTCACTGCTGTTGGTGGTGTCACACCTACTGGTGGTACAACCGTTACACTTGCTGTGTTATCTACTTTACCTACATCCACTTCTGCTTGCGTGACTGCAACTGAAGTACATGAGTACTGTGCCACAGCACCTGGAGCTAGAGGTAAAGTTCCTGAACTAAGTGTTGGTGTCGCTGCACATTTCGCATCGGTTACAGTAATGGCTGTAAGGCTTACGTTACCTGTATTATTTACATCGAAGGTATAGGTAAGTGTTTCACCTGCATTAGTTGGTGTATCAGCTGTTGCTTTAGCCACGGTGTAGCTTGCTGTTTGTGTAATAGGTGTAGAAACCGTAGCATTCACTGCTGTTGGTGGTGTCACACCTACTGGTGGTGTTACTGTAACACTTGCTGTGTTATCTACTTTACCTGCATCCACTTCTGCTTGTGTCACTGCAACTGAGGTACATGAATACTGAGCCACTGCACCTGGAGCTAGAGGTAAAACCCCTGAACTAAGTGTTGGTGTCGCTGCACATTTTACATCGGTTACTGTAATCGCTGTAAGGTTTACGTTACCTGTATTATTTACATCGAATGTATAGGTAAGTGTATCCCCTTGGTTGAGTGGTGTATCAGCTGTTGCTTTAGCTACGGTGTAACTTGCTGTTTGTATGAGTGTTGTAACTGTTGGGTCATCTTCTGTAGCATTATCATCATCTGATGTATCAGTAACAGCTGGACCACTTGGTGGTGTTGCTGTTACTGTTGCCGAGTTTGTGATACTTCCGGTATTCATATCACTTTGTTTAATCGTATAGCTTCCTGTAATAGTGTTATTTGTTGTACCTGCTACCAATGTTACTAGTGGACTACCCGAGAGAACAAGTCCTGTCAGTGGGTCGGTTACGATTACATTTGTAAGGTCTACATTCCCTGTGTTAGTGACTGCGAAGGTATAGGTAATCGTATCACCTGCGACACCTGTACCACCTATACTTGCTGTTTTGATAAGTGCAATCTGAGGATCTTGTACCTTGAGTACTGCAATACTTTCCTCCGTACACCCTGCTCTATCTGCATGAGAGATGATGACTTTGTAGACATTGTTATGCATACCTAAGGTCACAGCTGGAAGAGTTAAGCTTGAAGCTGTTTCTCCCCCCAAGTCTGTAAAGCTTACACCAATGTCGGTACTAACTTGCCATTGGTATGTAAGCCCTGCTGTGATATCGGTGGTTATATTTGTATTGAAATCTTTCGAACTTCCAGTTGCACCTACAGTAAAAGTAGCATCATTCCCAATAAGTACATTTTGCTCACTCACTGGTGTAGCTATGCTTATGACAGCATTGGTCTTTTTAGCTACCGTGTCTGCCTGTCCTGTACCCGCTACAAGAGGTATACCATTAGCATCTACGCCACCTGTAAGGAACAGGTTTACGTCTATATCTGCTGCAGTAAAGTTAGCTGCACCTTCTACTGCATCTGGACAACCATCACCATCTGAATCTGTGTCTAGGTAGTCTGGCGTAGTATCGCCATCTGTATCACAACTTAATGCTGTATCAAACCAAAATCCTTCATGATCATTACCCGTACCCGGTCCATTTGAGCTAACAAAGTCTACTACTATGGAGCCTGTAACATCTCCTAATGGCACAGTGACTCGCCATCTACTACCATAGAAGCTAGATGCTTTAATATTCAGTAGATCACCTGAATTAATTATCGCACCATCGGCATGACTTGTGACTTGATTCAAAGGATCACTTAAAATACCTGCTCCACCCACAGACCAAGATACAGTAACATCTTGCTTTCTAATCGCTTTACTTTTTGTTGGATTTGGACCTGAAATACCAAATTCTAAAGTATTAAAGAGCGAGGATCCAACTGTTGTAGATGTTAGTTGTATGGTTGTACCTTTATTCTTTCTTTGATTCCAATCTAATTGGATACCTCGATCTACAGTAAATTGTTTTGTATTAAAATTATTGCTAAGCACAAAAGTACCAGTAGCACAAGTACTCGCTAAGGTACCTGCTAAGTTTTTGGTATTGTGGCCACTAGTTAGTGTCGGTATTGTAGGTGGCGTTTCAACACTGTCTAAAATACCATCGTTGTCATCGTCGAGGTCAATACTATTATCAATAAGGTCCCCATCTGTATCTATAGCCATGATTTGCATTGGCATAAAAACCATCATCCATAAGATTAGGAAAAGTTTTAAAAATCTGTATCCGCTATTGGTGTTTGTCATTGTTCATCCTTGTAGTAGTAGAGTACTCTATATCCTAATTATACATTATTTTTGTCAAATTTTGTTAATTCATATATAATCTGAGGTAAATTACTCACTTATTATTTGAGGAGGATAATATTATTATTTATAGTTATATAAGAGAGGAGTAAATAATTAACAGGGGCTTACCCTGTTAATCTGATTGCATTTATGCCAAAAGTAGAGTGATCCTACTCTACTTCTGCATCGATAACATCGTCATCGTCTGCTTTTTTAGCTTCTGGGTTTTCACCACCTTGCTCTTTAGCGTACATTGCTTCAGCTAGTTTGTGTGACTTTTCAGTCAATGCTTTTACTTTTTCTTCTATCTGTTCTTTTGTTGCAGAGTCGTCTTTAAGCGTTTCTTCTAAGTCTTTAATAGCCGCTTCGATACCCTCTTTTTCTGTTGCATCAAAGTTTTCACCAAGGTCTGTCAGTGACTTAGTTGTCTGGTGGATGAGTGCATCCGCTTGATTTCGTACTTCAACCACTTCTTTTCTTTTTTCATCTTCAGCTTTGTTTGCTTCAGCATCTTGTACCATTTTCTCAATCTCTTCATCTGAAAGTCCTGACGAACCAGTGATTTTAATCTCTTGAGATTTACCAGTCCCTTTGTCATTCGCAGATACAGTCAAAATACCATTGGCATCGATATCAAATGTTACTTCAATTTGTGGTACACCACGTGGTGCTGCTGGGATATCTCTAAGTTCAAACATACCTAGTGATTTGTTATCTTTAGAGAACTCTCTTTCACCTTGAAGTACATGGATACTTACTGCTGGTTGATTGTCTTCAGCTGTTGAAAATACTTGTGACTTCTTAGCAGGAATCGTAGTTCCTTTTTCGATAACTTTTGTAGTCACTCCACCTAAAGTTTCAATACCTAAAGAAAGTGGTGTAACATCAAGAAGTAATACATCTTTTACATCACCCGCAAGTACACCACCTTGGATAGCAGCACCAAGTGCAACAACTTCGTCTGGGTTTACAGACTTATTTAAGTCTTTTCCAAAGAATTTCTTCATTTCTTCTTGTACAAGTGGAATACGCGTAGAACCACCAACCATAACAATCTCGTTGATGTCTGAAGTACTAAGGTCAGCATCTTTAAGTACGCCTTGAACAGTCTTAATAGTAGATGCAACAAGGTCACCAATAAGTGCTT
>Ga0256844_10000773_pt1 | contig 12079 bp, 12 predicted proteins | sample MusselsmetaG_FD_189100 | JGI IMG/M metagenome (GOLD analysis project Ga0256844, IMG submission 189100) | Mussel associated microbial communities from hydrothermal vent at the East Pacific Rise, Pacific Ocean - Mussels | ecosystem: Host-associated > Mollusca > Shell > Unclassified ... | reverse complement strand
TGCGTTGGCAATCGCCCCCTACAGAGCTTCTTTAATGCGTTCTAGGGCTTCTTTTGTTTTTTCTTCTTCATAAACAAGTGCGAGTCTTATAAATCCTTTTCCTTGACCTTCACGCCCAAGGAATGAACCAGGGATAACTTTTAAGTTATAGTCTCGATAGAGTCTGATTGTAAACTCTATTTCATTTTCTACCTCTAACCAAATATAGAAGGTTGCTAAGGGTGGTTTTATGTTTAAAATCTCTTTGGCAAGTTCAAAATTTTTAATATATTTGGCTCTAAAATTATCCACATGTGTTTGGTCTGCCCAAGCCATAGCCGAAGCATGTTGTAATGGAAGAGGGGAGGCACAACCGACATAGGTTCTATAGGTCATGTACGCTTTTAAAATTTTGGCATCTCCTGCAATAAAGCCACTTCTTAACCCAGGTGCTGATGAGCGTTTTGAGATGGAGTTTATGACCAAAATATTTTTAAAATTGTTATTTCCCACTTCCACACTTGCATTAAGAAGCGAAGGAAGAGGTTGCTCTAAATATAAATCGATATAACACTCATCGTTTAGTAGAACAAAATTGTGTTTAAGTGCCAATTTAACCCAATTTTTTAGCTCCTCTAAAAGAATGGTTGATGCTGTTGGATTGTTTGGTGTGTTAATGATAACAAAATCACATCGTGCTAAATCTTTTTCATCAATGGTTGGCTGAAAATTGTTTTGGGGTGTTAAGTTCATGTAGATAACTTCTGAACGTGTGGCTTTTGCTGAACCTTCATAAATTTGATAGAAAGGGTTGGGATATGCCATAACAGAATTGTCAATGTCATGAAGTAAAAATTGAGGAAAATTAAAGAGAACCTCTCTTGTTCCAAAAGTCGGAATAATTTGTTGGTTAGAGAGGTCTAAATTAAAACGGGTTTTCAAATATTTGAGCATTCCTTCTCTTAAAATAGCTTCACCTGAGGTTTTAGGATATTTGTTTAAAAGTTTTGCAGACGATTGCAGTTCATCTAATATAAATTGAGGCGTTTCAAATTGAGGTTCGCCAATGGTTAGACTAAGAGGAGTGTACTCTCTGTTTGGAGAGATATTTTCTAATAGATTGTTTAATTTTTCAAATGGATAGGTTTCAAAGTTCACGATAGAATACGCCCTAATTTTTTAGAGGGATTATATCAAAAAAATATTTGTATTAGCTAGAAGTCAAGTAAAATAAATTACTTGACTGTGTGATTATTTTTTATCACAACCTGCAATGGTTTTTGCATCTTCTAACTTTTTGTAGTTGTCTTTATGTAATCTTGCTGGTTTTAAATCGTTACAACCAACGTCTGCACAAGGTATGGTTTTTGCCATAGGTATTTCAGAAAACTCTTCACCTTTAGCTTCTTCTAAATCATCAAAGTTACAAGCTTTTCCATCTTTTAACTTAGAATTTTTAGAAGAAGTTCCAGCTTCAATTTTAATTTCAGGTATAATTTCAACTTTATCAGCAGGAGCTAATTTAGTAGTTTGTGTACTTTTGGGTAGTGTTGGAGCATCGGCATACGTAAATGAGGTTAGTGCTAGAAGTACTAAAGCACCCAGTCCAAGATTTTTTGAAATAGTAAATTTCATGTTGATTCCTTTGTAATTAAGTAATTCAAAAAGTAAAAAATAATGATTTTACATTTAAAATAATATATTTTAATGATTACATATAAAATTTATCAAATAAATGCTAAACTAAATTATACTTTTAAGATAATCATATTACACTATAAATAATTAAAACTAGGAGAGAATGATAATGAATAAAGTCACACTATTTTTGTGTCTACCTGTCTTGCTAATGTCAGGCGAATTAAAAGATACACTATTACAAGCAAAAAGAGATCATAAACCCGTTATGGTATACGTAACAGCAAAGTCATGTCAATTTTGTGACAAGATGAAAGAGAATACATTAAGTGATCCAAGTGTTCAAGCAAATATTTCAGATTTCTTATTTACTGTAACAGATAAGAATAGTCCTGAAGCAAAAAAGTTTTTACCTAAAACACGATATACCCCAACGGTTTATTTTATATCTTCTAAGTTTAAAGTGGTTAACACTGTAAAAGGTTATTTAGGTAAAGATGATTTTAATTTATGGATTGATGACAGTAAGTCGAAACTAGGTCTAACTGGTACTGCCCCTACTCCAGAGACAACTACTACTACAACCAAAAGTGATATTTGGATGTATGATATTGCTTCAGCACAAGATTATGCTTCTCAAACAGGAAAACAATTGATGGTTTATGTTGATAAGTCAAGTTCTAAATGGTCGAGAAAAATGAGACAACGTACATTTAATGTTGGAAAGGTAAAAAGTGCTTTATCTGATTTTGTTTGGGTGAAAATTCAAAAAGATAGCAGTGAAGCAAAAAATTATGGTTTGAATCCTAAATATGCACCTACGGTCTATTTCATGAGAGCAGATGGAAGCAGTTTGGCTACAGCTGAAGGGTACTTTTCTGCAAAAGATTTTTTATCTTGGATTAGTTACGCAAAATCAAAAATATAATTGAGTGGGACAATCTTTTCAGATTGTCTTCTTTTACTTAAAGTCCTGTATTACAACTTTTAATATCCCCACTTTTTATCCCTTTTCTAAACCACTCTACACGTTGCTTTGATGAACCATGCGTAAATGCATCTGGTACTACATATCCTTGTGCTTGTTTTTGTAATGTATCATCTCCAATGGCTGATGCTGCACGAAGTGCTTCTTCTATATCCCCTTTTTCTAAGATATTAAATCGTTTGTGTGCATGGTTAGCCCAAACTCCTGCATAGCAATCAGCTTGAAGTTCAACTTTAACTTGTAGTTCATTTTCCCCTTTTTGCCCTCGTGCTTGTTGTTTCATTTGTTGAACTTTATTTAGTGTTCCTTCCATATTTTGAATATGGTGTCCTATCTCATGTGCTAAGACATATGCTTGTGCAAAATCTCCAGAGGCATTGTGTTTTGTAGCCAATTCGTCAAAGAACCCTAAATCAATGTATACTTTTTCATCAGCAGGACAGTAGAATGGACCCATTTGTGCAGAGGCATGACCACAACCACTGGTTGTACTTCCTCGGTAAAGTACCATTTTAGGCTCTCTGTATGTTGATCCATGTTCTTGGTAGATTGTCTTCCAGACTTCTTCTGTATCATTTAATACCGTTGAAATAAAACGTGCTTGTTTGTCATCTGCTTTTTGATTAACTACAGAAGATGTTTTTCCTCCACCTGTTATTGAAGATAGTGGATTGAATCCTGAAAAATAGGCAAAAGCCCCAAGACCGATAATTGCCCAACCGAATTTTGTTTTTAATAGAGGTTTTACTAAAGGCCATAAAAACATCATTGTTCCCATTGAAGGCATACCTCGCATACCCCCTCCTGAACTTCCTCCACCACTGTTTCTTCTATCTTCTACATTGTCACTTTGGTCACGATCTTCCCATCTCATATAGGCTACTCCATAATTTTTTAATAAATTATACCACAAGTAAAATTTGACTACAATATTAATAATTGTTTTATAATAGGAGTCCTATGTGTCATTAGCTTTAGCCCGAAAGTATCGCCCTTCATCCTTTGATGATTTAATTGGTCAGGAGGCTGTTTCTCAAACACTCTCATTGGCACTCGATAGTGATAGACTCTCTCATGCCTATCTATTTTCAGGACTTAGAGGTTCAGGAAAGACCTCAACAGCTAGAATTTTTGCTAAAGCATTACTTTGTGAAAATGGTGCAACTTCCCATCCTTGTGGGGTTTGTCCTCACTGTATAATGGCTGTAGAGTCTCGACATATGGACATTATAGAGATGGATGCAGCTTCAAATCGTAAAATAGATGATATTCGTGAGCTTATAGAACATACCAAGTATAAGCCATCTACTGCACGATATAAAATATTTATTATTGATGAAGTTCATATGTTGACAAAAGAGGCATTTAATGCCCTTTTGAAAACGCTTGAAGAGCCTCCTGAATTTGTAAAATTTATTTTAGCCACAACCGATCCGTTGAAGCTTCCTGCAACCATTCTTAGTCGAACTCAACACTTTAGATTTCGAAAAATATCTCAGCCTATTTTGGCAAAACATTTAGCACATATTTTAAACTTAGAAGGAGTAGGGTATGAGCAAAATGCTTTAGATGTTATTGCCCGTTCAGGTGCAGGGTCAGTTCGTGATGCATTAACCTTACTTGACCAAGCAATTGTTTATTCTAAAAATTTTATAAATATTGCTACGGTAACTAAAATGTTGGGAATTATTGAACCTTCTATGTTGGAGGCTCTTTTACAAAGTGTATTAGAAAAAAATGAAGCAAAAATTTTAGAGTTTATACAAGATGCCAGTGAATTTGAAGCAGAGATGGTTATTGATGAGTTAATGCTCTACTTAAAAGAGATATTACTTGGTGGTTCTCAACAGATTACATCCACAATAATTGAACGGTTTTTTAGGATTTTGGCTGAATCAAAATCGTTGTTAAGTTTAGGAACAGATGGTGAATTTGTATTGTCATTAACACTCTTTAAAATGATGGAAGCATTACAAATAAAAGATATTGACAGTATGATTCGCTCTTTAGAGAAAGAGTTGAGTGGAGTCAATATTCAAGAAGAGGTAATAAAGTTAGAACCATCGATTCCACTTGTTCCAAAAATAGAGGAGCGTTTGAAGCCAGAAGTTTTAGCCCCAGAAAAAGAAGAGCGAGTAATCGAAACTCCTAAGGTTGTAGAGAAACCTTTAGATGCAGGAGAAAAACTTTTTGATGCATTAATTGTAAAGATGTATGACCGTAATTATGAGTTGGGAGAGTGTTTTAAAGAACGTATTGAATATAGCTCTTTTGATAAACATATCTTAACATGGGAGTCATCTGCTTCAGGAGAAGAGAGAACACTGCTTAAAAATAATTGGGGGATTATACGAATGTTTGCTCAAGAAATTTTTGGCTTCGAAACAAAAATTAAAAATATTCCCAAGGAGTTACCCTCCTCAATAGATAAAGTAGAGGCTAAAATTTTAGATGAACCTCAACCTTTTTTTGCTCATGAAGCTAGAGAAGAATTTTTTGAGCCAATTTCCATGATAGAAGATGAAATTTTGAATCATCAGCCTATGGAACAAGAAGAACCTCCTATGAAAAGTTCTTGTGTTGCACCAAGCCATGATGGTGTTGAATCAGCAAAAGAGAAAGATGAAAGAACTATTTTAGACGAACCAATGGTTGCGAAGGCATTGGAGCTGTTTTCTCCACAAAAAGTTAGAGTTAAAAGGAGAGGGTAATGTTACTGGCTGATATTGGAAATACACGGGTGCATATTTATGATGGAGATGAGGTTGTGCATTTAGCACATGAAGAGGCAATAGAGCTTTATGCAAATAAGAATTTATTTTATATTACAGTAAAACATCAATTAAAATATAAGCTAGAGTATCTGGAAAATTGGACAAACGTATCTGCTAAGATGATTTTAGAAAATTCATACTCTACCATGGGAATTGACAGACGGGCATTGTGTCTCTCTCATCAAAATGGAATTTTTGTAAGTGCTGGTTCAGCCATTACCGTTGATGTGGTAGAAGAGGGTGTTTATATGGGTGGTTTTTTACTTCCTGGACTGAAGGCTTACTTAAAAGCTTATGAAGATATTTCTCCTGCATTGAAGATAGATTTAAATAAAAATATCTGTTTAACGGAACTCCCTAAGACAACACAAGATGCTATAAGCTATGGTATAATTTCGTCAATAAAATTACTTATAGAGAAGCATCAATTAGACAAAACTCTTTATATCTCAGGTGGTGATGGAGCATGGCTCTCCTCCTTTTTTGATAACGCTCTGTTTGATGAGACACTGATTTTTCAGGGTATGAGTAATGCATTAGAAAAATATAATAAAAGGTAAATTTATGTCAAATCCTCTCGACCTTTATGCCAATATAGAAGATATGTTGGATATTCATGAAGTAACACCAATTTTAAATGAGTACTATTTTAATACACTCAAAGATTTAGAGTTTAAAACACTACTTGATGTTGGTTGTGGCTCAGGTGGATTTTTAGAAGCTTTGAATCTAAAATACCCTGATGTTGATACAATGGGAATCGATTTAAGTCAGGTTATGGTAAATAATACAAAGGCTAAAGGACTAAATGCTCAATGTATAGATTTATGTAAACTTGATAAGAAATTTGATGTAATTACAGCTATTTTTGATATGGTTAATTATTTAGATGATAAAAGTTTGAAACGTTTTTTACGCTGTGTTGAGGAGCATTTAGAGGAGGGTGGTTATTTTATTTGTGATATTAATAGTCTTTACGCCTTTAAAGTAGTTGCTTCTGGAACATATATAAAAGATATAGAAAATCGTTTTTTAACCATAGACAGTGACTATGAAGAGGCAGAGGCTACATATTATATGGATTTTACTCTTTTTGAAAAAGAGAAAGATGGACGCTTTAAAAAGAGTCAAGATAGTATAAGTCAATATTATCATAAGGTAGAAAAATTAATAAAAATAAGTAAAATGAAATTGGTGAAAAAACAGCCCATAGCAATTTATGGGCATGAGATAGAAAAATTTTATTTGGTATTGAAAAAATAGTTATTTTTTATCTTTTATAAGTACTTTTGCATACATTCCAGGGAAAATATTTTGATCTCCTTGTTCAAAGGAGATACGCATTTGAATTTTATGTGTCATTGGATTTGCATCAGGAACGATGGCTTTGATTGTTCCAATGGTTTTGTATTTTATAGAGGGAATACTGACAAGAAGCTGTTGCCCTACATGAACTTTTGCAATAATACTCTCAGAAACTGAAACATGTATTTCTAAAAACTCAGTATCGGTTATCATAATGGTTAACATACCTGGCATAACCATGTCCCCTGGTTTAATGTTTCTTCTTACAATTACCCCTGCTGAAGGAGCTTTCATTTTTAAATAGTTAAAAACCGTCGCCATTTGTTTGGCTTTGATAGATGCTTGTTCAACCATGACTTGTGCCGAAGTTAGCATGGTTTCGACATTAGCTGCTTGAGAGGTTAAGTCATCCATGTCCATCATAGGAGCAGTTGTTTTTACTTTTGCTTTGAGTTTGTTTTTACGTTTATTGATATTGTCTAAGCGTGTTCTCCAAAATTCAACGACTATTTTGGACTGTTCTAACATTAAGTCTGCTTGAGATTTCATAATGTCAAACTCTGCTGATTCCATTTCGTAGAGAATATCTTCACGTTCAACTCGGTCTCCAACTTTAACATGCACTTTTTTAATATACCCCATGTATCGGCTACCAATCATTTTTTGACCATCGGAAACAACTGTCCCTGTAATAGTAATATCATTAGCACTTAAAGTTAACATGAGTAAAAAGGTTACAATTAATACTTTTTTCATTCTCGTCCTTGAATTATTGGTTGAAATTTACCATTTACGTAAATTGATATGACACTTTAAACATTGTTGAGAAATTTTACTATATGCTTGTAATGCCTGAACTGCATCTCCTGCTTCAAAACGTTCTTCAATGTCTTCTGCTTTACGAATAATTTTCTTTTTTATTTTATTTGTCATTTTTATATTGTTATTTAACCACTTCTCATAAATATCAGTTGTTTCAACTTCTGATTGTATTGAACGTACCTTTTTTATGGTATCTGAGAGGGTTTTAGTACCATCTTTAACAATATCAATGTTGTTATAAAAAAAACCTGTTTGTATATCTTGCATTGCTTGAGCCATTTTCTGCATGTCTAAAATTCTGTCAGCTTGAGTGTACGGTGTTGCTGTTGCAAAAGTTGCTAGTAGTGTGGGTATGATGAGTAGTTTTTTCATACGTTTGTTATCCTTTTTTCTAATGTTGTTAATCTTATTGTAACAGATTAAGGATAGAAATTATCTTTAATTGATAAATAAAAAAACTATTCATTGCTTTGATAAACATTAGCTTTTTTAATTATTATTTTTTATAACATTTAAGTGGTGTTTTACAGAATAATTGCTAAAATTTCCACATATAAACTTTAACAAGGATTCCCCCTATGAAAAAAATCGTAATTATGAGTGCTATTACAGCAGCAATGTTAACAACAGCGTCAGCAGATTTCTCTTTTGGAGATATGTTCAAAGATATGAGTGATGCAGCTAAGAGTATGAGTAAAGATGCTAAAGATTCAGTAGCTTCACTAAAAGATGGTGCAGTTGAGACTTCTAAATCAGCTGAAAGAACAGTTACTAACGTAAGTGCTGATGCAAAAGATTCAACAGTTAAAGTATCAGATGATCTTAAAACAGCTGAACTTGCAACAACTAAAGATTTAAGAGATTCAACAGTAGAATTGGCTGAAGATACAAAAGATTCTATTACAAATACAACAAAAGATCTTAAAGACTCTTCAACAATCGCTTCTAAAGACATGAAAGATTCTGCAATTGCTGTTTCTAAAGATGTTAATGATGCAACTAAAACAGTTTCTAATGATACAACTAAAAATGTAAGTACAGTTTCAAATGACGCAACAGCTTCAGTTAAAACAACTTCAAATGATGCAACAGCTTCAGTAGCTACAGTTTCTAAAGATACAACATCAAATGTTAAAACAGTTTCAAATGATGCAACAGCTTCAGTTAAAACAACTTCAAGTGATGCAACAGCTTCAGTAACTACAGTTTCTAAAGATACTACATCAAATGTTAAAACAGTTTCAAACGATGCAACTACTTCAGTTAAAACAACTTCAAATGATGCAACATCTACAGCTAAAACAGCTTCAAATGACGCAACTGCTTCAGTTAAAACAGTTTCTGATGATGCAACTGATACAACTAAAACAGTTTCAAATAATGTAAATGATGTAACAAATACAGCTTCTACAAATGCTGCTACAACAACTAGAACAGCTACAGGAGATGTTAAAGATTCTGTTGCAGATGTTGGAACTAACGCTTCTGTAACAACCAGAACAGCTACAACAAATGCTAAAGAGACAGCAGATACAGTTAATAAATAATTGATGCTTTAAACTTTACTTTTCGAGCCACCTTCTTAGGTGGCTCTCTACTTTTTTACTCTCTTCTTCCAATAAATTATAATCTTTAATTATTTAATTGTATAAGTTAAATTAAAATGTAAAACATATAAATAATTATGCAGTTTTATTTATTAATCTTTTGAAACTATATTACTAATTTTTATTATTTTTAAGTACTTATTTAAATACTTCATGTTAGAATCCTGCTAAATATAAAAAATGATTAAAGGATTGTGATGAAAAACATTACACTTATTTCTGCTATTACAGCGGCAATGTTAACAACAGCTTCTGCAGACTTCTCTTTTGGAGATATGATTAAAGATATGAAGGAAGTAGCAACAACTATGACCAAAGATGCGAAAGATACTGTATCTTCAATGAAAGATGGTGTGGTTGAGACTACAAAATCAGCTGAAAGAACGGTTACAAATGTAAGTGGAGATTTAAAAGACTCTTCAGTTAAAGTATCGGATGATCTTAAAACAGTAGAAGTAAATACATCTAAAAATATAAGTGTAACAGCTACGGAGCTTGGAGAAGATAGTAAAGATTCTTTAAAAAGTACAACCACTGATCTTAAAGATTCTGCAACCATTGCTACTAAAGACATGAAAGACTCTGCTGTATCTATTTCAGATGATGCAACTTCAAGTGTAAAAACAGTTTCAACAGACGTAACAACCAATGTAAAAACAGTTTCAGATGACGCTAAAACAACTCTTAAAACAGTTTCTACTGATGTTGCAGACTCAGTAAAAACAGTTTCAACAGATATGACTACCAATGTGAAAACAGTTTCAGATGATGCGACTACAAGTGTGAAAAAAGTTTCTACGGATGCTACAGATTCAGTAAAAACAGTTTCAACAGATGCAACTACCAATGTAAAAACAGTATCTGATGATACTACAGCAAGTATTAAAAAAGTATCTGATGATGCTACAACAACTGCTAAGACAGCTTCAGATGATGCTACAACTTCACTGAAAACAACTTCAAATGATGCAACTACAACAGCTAAAACGGTTTCTAATGATGTAAATGATGTAACAATTACAGCAACAACAAATGCAAGTACAACAACAAGAAAAACAACAGGAGATATTAAAGATTCTGTAACAGATGCAACAACAAATGCAAGTACAACAACTCGAACTGTCACTTCTGATGCTAAAGATGCTGTTGATTCAGCAAAATAAGTACCTTTTTTAATTTTTTATGGAGTTATCTGTTTTGGATAACTCTCTTTTTTTTCTACTTTTCTTTACCTTCCTGTATTTTTTACTTTTAATCACTTATTATCGCGATAATCTATGAAAATTTTTATGAAATTATTTAAATTGATACAATTTTATTGATGAATAATTTTATTTTTTATCAGATTTTTTTATTACTTTTAAGTAGTTATTTACATTTTTGATGATAAGATTCTGCCATTAAAAAATATTAAGGATTTAAAATGAAAAAAATTATACTTATTTCTGCTATTACAGCAGCAATGTTAACAACAGCGTCAGCAGAGTTCTCTTTTGGAGATATGTTTAAAGATATGAAAGATGCTGCAACAGCAATGAGCAAAGATGCTAAAGATTCAGTAGCTTCAGTAAAAGATGGTGTTGTTGAAACTACAAAATCAGCTGAAAGAACAGTTACAAATGTAAGTGCAGATGCAAAAGATTCAACTGTTAAAGTTTCTGATGACCTTAAAACAGCAGAAGTAGCAACATCTAAAGATACAAGAGATTCTACAGTTTCATTGGCTGAAGATACAAAAGATTCTATTACCAACACAACAAAAGATCTTAAAGACTCTTCAACAATCGCTTCTAAAGACATGAAAGATTCTGCAATTGCTGTTTCTAAAGATGTTAATGATGCGACTAAAACAGTTTCAAATGATACAACTACTAATGTAAAAACAGTTTCAAATGATACAACTGCATCATTGAAAACAGTTTCAAGTGACTTAAATTCTTCAGTAAAAGCTGTTTCAACTGATGCAACTACTAATGTTAAAACAATTTCTGATGATGCAACTGCTTCAGTAAAAACAGTTTCAACTGATGCAACTACATCTGTTAATAAAGTTTCTACAGATACAACTGCAAATGTAAAAACAATCTCAAATGATGCTACTTCAAATGTAACAACTGTTTCAAATGATGCTACTTCAACTGCTAAAACAGCTTCAACTGACGCTACAACTTCAGTTAAAACAACTTCAAATGATGCAACTGCAACAGCTAAAACAGTTTCTAATGATGTAAATGATGTAACCAGTACAGCAACAACAAATGCAAGTACAACAACAAGAACAGCTACAGGAGATATTAAAGATTCTGTAACAGATACAACAACAAACGCTTCAGTAACAACAAGAACAGCAACAACAAATGCTAAAGATTCTGTTGATTCAGTTAACAAATAAAATTATTTTTTAAATTTTTAAATAGAGTGACTCTTTGGAGTGACTCTATTCCTTATTCTTCTTCTTTATTTTAAAATCTAAATCTTTATAACTTAAACTAATATTTTTATAAAGTAAGCAGTAACCTTTTGTAGCGTTGTTCCCTTCTTCCTTAAAAATAATTAATCTATATTTAGGATGTTTATCAAAAAATGTTATTATTAATATTATAATAACGTAAGGGATAATAATGAATTTTAAATATCAAATAGGAATGAACCCAGCTATACTATTTCTTAGTATGGTACTCTTTTTTATACCATCAATGGTTTTAGCTGAGACAACAAAAAACTTAGCAGTCTTTTATGAGTTGAGTGGAAAAGATGCTGAGGCTAGATACAATAAAGTAGTAGAAGAAAAGTTACCAACAATAGGTTTCAATTTAGCTGATCCACACAAAAGAGTAAACGACCAGTACAAAAGTAAATATGGTTCAACAACTTTAGATGTATTGAGCTTTTTACCTGTGGTAAATGATGGTAATGTTATGCCTCTTTTTAATATAGATCCAAGACTTGCAGGATTTTCTCCTTTT
>Ga0256844_10000772_pt1 | contig 12091 bp, 6 predicted proteins | sample MusselsmetaG_FD_189100 | JGI IMG/M metagenome (GOLD analysis project Ga0256844, IMG submission 189100) | Mussel associated microbial communities from hydrothermal vent at the East Pacific Rise, Pacific Ocean - Mussels | ecosystem: Host-associated > Mollusca > Shell > Unclassified ... | reverse complement strand
AGATGGAGAGATGAACTTAGAGGTAAATCTAACTATTGAGCAAGGAGAGTTTGTTGCTTTGGCAGGGCAAAGTGGTGCAGGAAAGACAACGCTCTTACGAATATTAGCAGGATTAGAATCATCTAAAGGGGTTATTCAGATAGGGAATCAAGTGTGGCAAAATAAAAACTTTAGCCTAGAACCACAAAAACGAAAAATCGGTTTTGTCTTTCAAGAGTATGCGCTTTTTTCCAATATGAGTGTGGAAGAGAATCTTCTTTTTGTCAAAAAAGATAGAGCATTGGCTGAGAAATTATTAGAGATAACCGAACTAACTGCTCTAAAAAAACGGTTACCAAACACTCTTAGTGGGGGTCAAAAACAACGTGTCTCTCTCTGTCGTGCGATGATGAATCGTCCAAAACTACTGCTCATGGATGAACCTCTATCTGCCCTTGACCCTACCATGCGAACCAAACTTCAAAAAGAGATTTTGCTACTTCATAAAGAGTTTAAAACCACAACCATTATGGTAAGTCATGACCCCAGCGAAATTTACCGTTTAGCCAGTCGAGTGATAGTTTTAAAATTAGGAAAAGTAGTAAACAGTGGAACAGCCAAAGAGGTACTCCTAAAAACAAATGGCTCACAAAAGTTCTCTTTTGAAGGTGAATTGCTTGAAATTGTTAAAATCGATGTTATTTATGTAGCCATTATAGCCATTGGTCAACAGTTAATAGAAGTTGTTATTTCTGAAAATGAGAAAGAGGGTTTAAAAATAGGGGAAAGTATTAGAGTAGGAACAAAAGCATTTGCTCCTACTTTGTTACAAACATAAACTCTATTTATTAAAATTTCAAGAATTATTAACTCAAGTAACAATTTTCAATAGAATAAAAAGTAATTTAATATGCAATTTTTATGAAAACTTTCTATTTTTCATTCTTCTATAAAAAAATACAAACTTAATAAAACTATTTTAAATATTAAAAAATAAAAATAATAGTTTAAATAAATATTTTTGGTGAAATGTTGGTGAACAGTTGGTGAACTCATTATATTTAAAGAATAAAGACCAATCATTTCTTATATAATAATATTATATATTTTTTAAAGGAAAATTGTATGAAAAAGTTATTTATAGTTCTAATCAGTGTTTTAACATTAAATTTTATAGGATGTGGGAGTACTAAAAGTAGTGACGAAGCAAGAGCTCTACTCACCCATAACTTAAAGTTGGTAGGAATACCACAAGAGATAGTTGTGAATATTTGTCAAGATAAGAATGATAATGGTTCATGTGATGAAGGGGAACTTCAAGCAAAAGTTAGCGTTAATTCAAACGATAGCATTTCTCAAATATGGGAAAAAGTTAAGTTTGAGGTAGATGGTAGATATATTTTAGAAAATTATGATTCAACCCTTAGCATTATTATGGAGATTGATGGAAGTAAAGTTGCAGAGTATAATAATGTTGATTTAACGTTAACTTATAAATCAACAACCCAAGAGTTATCTGTGCTTCAAGCTGTCGTAGATGCCGACTTCTTAAAGGAAGAAGATGTAGCCAAACTTAAAGCATTAGAGAATAGAGAAGAGATAGATAAAATACTATTTAACAGTTTAACAAAAAACCAATCGTTATTAGAAGAACAAAACTTAACAAAAGAGTCTGCACTTATTATTAATTTAGAAGAGATAGCTAAAGGTTTAATTGATTCAAATGTATCAAAAGAGTTACCTGAACGGTTAGAAGCATGTGCAAACAATAATACATGTATAAAAGAGCTGGTTAAGGATACAAGTAATGAAGTTGAGTTAACGGAGGAAGAGGCTATAGAGTTGGCACGAAGTAAAAATATAGCTGATGGCTATATTGTAAAACTTAGTAAACCTGTTATGGCTGTTTGTGCCAATGGAAAAGAGTACAATAGTTCTCTAAATGTCGGAAAAAAAGGAAAAATTGACTTTGAAATTTTCCCTGTGGGAATAGAGTGTAATATCACTGTTCCAAAAGGAGCAATAATTGACTCTAACAACAATGGAACATTTGATTTAGATGATAAATCATTGGAGTTTGAGATGGTAGGTTCAGCAGAGGATACATTTATCTCTCCCTTGACTACTTTACTTTTTAAGAAGAGAGAAAAGGGAGAAGATGTTCATAAATTTGCCTTAATGATTCAAAATTTTGACCCAGTGGTTGCACCAAATAGAGTAACCAAAAATACTGGTATTGAGAAACTAGAAATAGAGAAACTTGTTATTTTAATGGAAGTACTTAAAACATCAATGAAACAATCTGCAGATATTACTAAACTAAACTTATCAGGAATTATCAATACAAATAAAACAGATACCATTGAGAGTTTAAATATTGATACACTAATTGCTCAATTTTCTACAGAAATTAGAAATAATGTAAAAGAGAAAGCTCTTGCTATTAAAGATCTAGTTAAAAAACTTCAAGATTTAAATCCTGCTAAAATTGATATAAATAGTTTTTTTGTCTCCATTAGTGATGGAGGAAAAAATATTACGGATGCTATAAGAGAATCTCTTTTAGTTTCACTTCCTAGTGGTATTGATCCTTTCACATTTATTGGAACGCCTACAGAAGTTAAAGCAAATAAAGCTCCAAGAGCCAAAGCTGGAGTAGATCAAAATGTAACAGAGGGAACAGAAATCATTTTAGATGCATCAAAAAGCAGTGATGGTGATGGAGAAATTAAAACATATAAATGGACAGAAGGAGGAAAAATTTTAGGCACAACTTCTCTACTAAAAATTAGTGACTTTTCTGTTGGTAGTCATACAGTAATCTTAACAGTTAAAGACAATAACGGTGCAATAGGTAGTGATACCCTTATCTGTACTATCAACAAGAAAAAAATTATTATTACTAACAACATCCCAAGTGCTGATGCAGGGGAAGATAAATATGTCATCGTCAATAACTCTATTTCACTTACAGGAATAGGCAGAGATAGTGATGGAACCGTTCGTAGTTATCAATGGAAAGAGGGAACAAAAGTTTTAGCTTCTACCGCTTTATTTAATTATAAACCTAAGGTGCATGGTAACCATATTCTAACATTAGAAGTTACCGATAATAATGGAGGTATAGCAAGTGATGATGTGGTTATTTATGCTTATAGTAGTATCATAAAATCTATCGAAACTTTTGATAAAAGAGATGGTCTGTTCTTATCTTTTTCAGAGAGTGGAGATGATATAGCAAAGCAAGAGAATATTCCTCTACATCCAAATGGTACCTTTAAAATAGCAGAGGTAGATAGTTGGACAGATAAAGCCATTGGAATGATTGATTATAAACTTAACACAAAGTTAGAAGTATATGCAAGTAAAATGTGGTGGAGTGATGATAGATGCCCTATGAAGATAGAGTTTCTTGATCAATCTTCAAATGTTCTCGGAAAAATAGAGTTTAATCCTGAAAGCTATTCAGGAAATTCTGTCTATTTCTATAGAAATGAAAAGCTTATCTATACTCATAAAGAGAATAATCAAAGTATAGAAAATTCAGAATACGATGGAAGTTTTTCAGGAATATTTGAATTTACTAATAATAAAATTAAATTTAATAGTTTCTATTCTCCTAAAAGTTTTGGTACAAATTTTGAAGTTGATTATGATTTAAGTAATGTAAAATATATTCGTTCTACAACTCAAGCATTGGGTACATATTCTACAGGAAGAGCTATATCTTATACTAAACTACTTACCAACTTAGATAATATAACAATAGGTTCAAGCTCAATCACAGGTAAGGTTCAAAATGCTATTACTCAAAGTGCTATTCCTAATGTGACAATTAAACTCTCTACTAATGGAAAAAATTTACAAGAGGTTAAAACTAATAACTCGGGTATTTATACATTGGTCAATTTAAGAGAAGACTTAGACTACTCTATTGAAGTTTTAAAAGAAGACTATTTAACAGTTTTTTACTCAAATATTACTTTGGATAAAGGCATTATAAAATATCTTGAAACTATTTTAGATATTGAGAAGAGCTATGCAGGAAATGGAGATATAAGTGGTAAGATTACAAACTCTATTAACGGAAATGGATTATCTTCTGTTGTTATTAATTTTAGAAAAGGTATTAATGCACAAATAGGAACAATTGTTCAAACCACGACTACACAAACAGATGGTCTATATAGTATTACAGAATTAGAAGCAGGAAGCTACACGGGAGAGTTAACTTCTGATGGTTACCAAACTTCATATATTACAGTTGTAGTTTTAGGTGGTAAAATAAATAAGAATCAAAATGGAAGTATCAATCCAATTTTAAATACAGGAGAGATACGTATTGTATTAACATGGGGAGAGAACCCATCTGACTTAGACAGCCATCTTACTGGGCCAATATCAGGGAGTTCAGAAAGATTTCATATTTACTTCTCTAATGAAGGTTCTATAAACTCTACCCCATATAGTAATTTAGATGTAGATGAGACAAGCAGTTATGGACCAGAAACCATAACTATTAGAACTCAAGAAGCTGGAGTTTATCGATATTCTGTACAAGACTATTCAAATCAGGATTCAGCGTCCTCAAATGCTTTATCAAATTCAGGAGCTACAGTAAAAATTTATAAAGGAGCAGGTTTGGTATCTGAATTTTTTGTACCCAATAAAGAAGGGACTTTATGGAAAGTTTTTGAGATAGATGGAGGAGTAATTAAACCAATTAATCATATGGAATATCATAGTAGTGAAGATAATATAGAAAAAATGAGATTTTCAAAAAAGAAGAAGTAATCATTTTGGTGACAATATTCTATATTGTCACTTTTCATTTTGAAAAATTATTTAGAATTTTTCTTATCTCTTGCTGCTCTTTTACGAACAACTGGGTCTAAAGATTTTTTACGAATTCTTACTGAAATAGGTGTAATTTCAATAAGCTCATCATCTTCAATCCACTCCATTGCAGATTCAAGCGTAATTTTTCTAGGAGTTACCAATTTTACAGCTTCATCAGTACCTGATGTTCTCATGTTGGTTAACGCTTTACCCTTAAGTGGGTTAACATCAAGGTCACCTGGACGTGAAGACTCTCCAATAACCATTCCTGAATAAACTTTATCTTGAGGATTAATAAACATAACTCCTCTTGCTTGAAGGTTAAAAATTGAGAAAGCAACTGCTTCTCCATTGTCCATAGATACCAATGCACCTGGTGTTCTACTTTGAACAGTTCCTGAGTATGGTCTGTACTCCAAGTAAGAGTGGTTCATAATTCCCTCTCCTTTAGTGTCTGTTAAGAACTCATTTCTGAACCCAATAAGACCACGTGCAGGAATTTCAAACTCTAAACGTACTGTACCATCAGGCATAGGAATAAGAGAAGTCATGTTTGCTTTTCTTTTACCAAGCTTTTCAATGGCAACTCCTTGAAATTCTTCAGGAACATCAACAACCAAATGCTCAAATGGCTCCATTTTAACACCATTCTCTTCTTTGGTTACAACTTCTGGTCTAGCTAACATAAACTCAAAACCTTCACGTCTCATATTTTCAGCCAAAATACCAATCTGAAGCTCTCCACGTCCTGAAACTTTGAAAGATGCATCTCCCATTGGTTCCATTCTCATAGCAATATTGGTCTCCATCTCTTTTTCAAGACGTTCTGAAATTTTATTTGAAGTTACGTGTTTACCCTCTTGCCCAGCCAATGGTCCATTGTTTACAGACATAATAACTGAAAGTGTAGGCTCTTCAACGTGCATAGGATCAAGTGCTACAGGATTAGATTTATCACAAACAGAATCGCCAACGTCAATATCAGAGAAACCAGCGATAGCTACAATATCTCCTGCTTCTGCTTCAGTAATATCAATTCTTTCAAGACCTTTAAATCCAATAAGTTTAGAAACTCTTGATTTAATTTTTTCGCCTGAAGCTTTAACCAACAGATACTCATCACCTTTTTTAATTTTTCCATTAAAAATACGAGTAATACCAATTCGCCCCACAAAGTTATCAGAGTCCAAAGTAAATACTTGTGCTTGAGTATCGTTATCTGGAGAACCTTTAGGATAAGGAACATGCTCAATAATCGCATCAAAAAGAGGAACCATGTCTTTATTTTCATCTTCCATCTCATATTTTGCATAACCATCACGAGCAGCAGCATAGAGTACAGGAAAATCAAGTTGATCTTCATTAGCGTCAAGTGCAACTAAGAGGTCAAAAACTTCATCCATAACTCTATCAGGATCAGAACCCTCTTTATCAATTTTGTTGATAACAACAACAGGAATAAGACCAAAAGCAATCGCTTTTTTCAAAACAAATTTGGTTTGAGGCATAACACCCTCTTGTGCATCAACAAGTAATAATACACCATCAACCATCTTTAAGACACGCTCAACTTCTCCACCAAAATCGGCGTGACCAGGAGTATCAATGATGTTAATCTTATGATCTCCATAGGTAATTGCTGTGTTTTTAGAAAGAATAGTAATCCCTCTTTCCATCTCAATCTCGTTAGAGTCCATGGCTCTCTCTTGAACCTCTTGATGAGCTTCAAACGTTCCAGACTGTTGAAGAAGCTGATCAACGAGGGTTGTTTTACCGTGGTCAACGTGAGCAATGACGGCAATATTTTTGATTTTTTGCATTAAACTATTCCTATACTATAAATAAAATTACGCGAATTATATCGAAAATTTATTATAATTGGCTCTTTTATAAACATTAAATATTTCTTTCAAATTCAATTTTAACAAATAAGCTTTGTACGAAAAAGGGTGGGTTAAATTCTCTTTTAAAAATAAAAATATAATTTAGAACACAATTAAACATAATTTAAGTTTATATTTTTTATTTAACTTGGTTAAAGAGTTTTCTTAACCTCTTTGTGTTATAATCTCTTATATTTTTATTATTTAAGGAGATTTCGATATGAAATTAACACGTTCAATTGTAGCTGTTGCTGCACTTACAAGTATGAGTTTTGCAGGTGGTATGATTATGGAACCAGCATATGAAAATGAAACTGTAGTAGTTCCTGTAGAGCCAGTATATGTTGCCCCACCAGTATATGTTGCTCCACCAGTGCAGGTGGAAGTAAAAGCCCCACCAGTACAGGTTGAAGTAAAAGAACCACCTGTTGTTGTTGAAGTAAAAGAACCAATTAAAGTTGAACCACCAGTTGTTGTGGCTAAAACATCTGGCTTATATATTGCAGGTGGTCTAACAGATGTTGCAATTAGTCATAATAGTAGAGCTAGTCTATTCAAAGATCAAAAAGGTCAAGACAGACAAATTGGTCTTACAGGTAGAGTAGGTTATGACTTTATGGATTACTTGGGTGCTGAATTAAGAGGCACGTATGGTATTGCTAAAGATAAAGGTAATAAATTTAAACAAATTGGTGCTTACCTTAAACCATTCTATGGTATTCCAGGTGTAGAAAACCTTAATCTTTACGGTTTACTTGGTGTAGCAAAAACAAATCCAGGCGTAGGTTCAAACACAGGTTTTTCTTATGGTGCTGGTCTTGATTATGGTGTTTCTGATAAAGTTTCTGTATTTACAGATGTTGTTAACTATATGAAAAAATCAAATACTGCTTCTCAATTTGGTCTTACACTTGGAGCTGCATACAAGTTCTAAGATTTCCATCTTATAACAGCCTTTTTAGGTTGTTATATTTTTTCAAAATATCCACTCTTCCATTAAAATATCTCTAAAAATTTCATACTATATAAGTTTTTATACATATTTTAAAAGCTTTTTGAATAGAATCATTAGAAAAAACTTTTTTGGAGATAAAATATATGCGACTCATCTTTCTTCTTGGCTTTATGCTGTCAACACTCTACTCAACAGGATTGGACAATCAACTACGTTCCATTCTTAAAAGCAACCCATATCAACTCTCTTCTCATAAAAGTGAGCAAAATATTATACGTTCTCTCTATGCAAAGAACTATAATCAACCATTATGGATTGGTCATGCTCAAAACTTAAATGCATTAAGAGAGGCACTTCAAAATCCTAACTTTAACTATAAATATAAAGATTTTCATCAAAGTCAGATAGAACAACATGCACACCTATTACATAACAAGATGAATTTAAATCAAAATTCTAATGAATTGGCAAAACTTGATATTTTTTTAACACGTGCATACTTAGCTTTAGCCAATTTTATTGTACAGAGTGATATTGATTGGGATAAGGTTGAAGAGAAACTTGTTGCACTAAAAGAAGAGAAAGACATCACTGCCAATTGGGAAATGGTACGTAAAAAATCCCCTTCTGTCTCAAAACTTTTTAATGCCATAAAAAATCAAAATATTTATATTTTTTTAGAATCATTAATTCCTCTACCTGAATTACACAAAAATTTGATAGAAGCACTGGACTTTTATCAAAATATTGGAACACTTCCACGTATCAAATATGGAAAAGATTTAAAGCTTGGAGATCAATATGCTTATGTCTCTGATGTCAAAAAACGTTTAATCATTACAGGTGATTTATACAATAAAAACAATACCCATGATGTTTTCGATGAAGAGCTAAAAGCAGCACTTTATCGATACAAAGACCGTTTTAAATTGGCACAAAATGCAATGATTGATAAAATTACTGTTTATTATCTTAATAAGCCTATGCATTTAATGACACAAAGCATTGTTACCAATTTAGATAAACTTAGAGTTTTTCCCAATAAATTTCCAAAAGAGTACATTAGAGTTAATATTCCAGATTTTTCAACAGATTATATGAAAAATGGACACTCTTTATTACATATGAGTACTGTTGTTGGAAGAGATGTCCGTCCTACACCTATTTTTGCATCATCTATGACCTATTTGGTACTTAATCCCACATGGAATATTCCTGAGAATCTAGTAAGAAGAGATTTAATTGTTGCCCTTTCTGAAGATCCAAACTATTTGGTTGACCATAATATACATGCATTTAAAGGGTGGCGTAGTAAAAAAGATATTACAGATACATTTACACCTGATATGTTAATTCCCTATGCAGATGAAGCAAAAGGACATATTCCTTACCGTTTTGTTCAGTATCCAGGTGATGACAATGCCTTAGGACGTATTAAATTTATGTTTCCCAATAAATACTCTGTCTACCTTCACGATACAGACAATAAGTCTCTGTTTCAACGTCGTTACCTTGTTTACAGTTCAGGGTGTATGAGACTTGAAAAACCATTTGAACTGCTTGAAGTTATAAAGTCTCGTCTACGCTCTAGGGATATTGCTCTTATTGATAAATATAGAGACACGTTAAAAACAAAACATATTAATTTTACAAAAAAACTACCTGTACAAACAACTTATTTTACAGTGTTTAAACGTAATGGGTTAATCTACTTTAGAAAAGACATCTATGAGTATGATAGATTTATAGAAGAGTCACAACAACAAGACAATAACAGTCAAATGGAGCAAGTAGACAATTTATATTAAAAGGCTCTATTCTCTTATTCAAAGACTCTTTATATTAACCTAAAGAGTCCACTCATCTAACCATTAAACCCATAACCCTAAATTCTATTTTTAAAGCATAAATACCCCTTTAATGGGTTTATAGAAGCTATTTATTTAAAACCCCTGAGAATTTAACCCTTTGTGCATGTGTAATAGCTACAGCCATTGCATCAGAAATATCAAATGGTTTTATCTCTTTTTTGATTTTAAGTAGACGTTTAACCATAAAGGCAACTTGCTCTTTTGTCGCCTTACCATTGCCTGTAATTGCCTTTTTCACCTGAAGAGGCGTGTATTCTGCGTAATCTCCAACAGATTGGAGGACTTTTAAACTTAAAGCTCCACGAAACTGTGCTAACTTAAGAACTGTCTTAGGATTATGAGCATAAAAAATGTCTTCAATCGCTACCTCATCGATACTGTGGGCTGAAAAGATAAGATCTAAACCTATTGTTAATTCCATGATTTGTTCCTTTAGTGGGGCCTGTTTAAACTTTAAAATACCTGCTTCAATGAGGGTAAACTTTTCACATGTTAAATTTAACACGCAATAGCCCATATTTCGGGTTCCAGGATCAATTCCAAGTACAACCATTCACATCCTTTTCAATATGTGAATAACTTTATTCACATCCTTTTATAGCCCTATTTTATCGAATTTAGGATAAGATTCAAAAATTTTATTCACATTTTTATTCACATCAAAATAAAGGTAACCATTGAATATAGGAAACAAAGTACTAAAAAAGATTAAGGATGAAATAAGTATTAAAGATTGGAACCGTTATATGAAGAATCTTACTTATAATGCAGATGAGTCCAATAACAGTGTCGCACAATTTTATGCACCCAATATATTATTGGCACGATGGATTAAAACCAAATATAAATTTCAATTGGCACATCTCTTTGAACTTGAAAGCAAAATAAAAACACATATTCTTATCTCTACTCATGAAGAGAAAGGGTTTTCTAAAGAACAACAAAATTTTAGGAGTAATCAAAATCAAAAACAAAATAACCAAACTAGAAGCACCATTTTAAATCCTTCATTTACCTTTGAAAGCTTTATTGTGGGGAGTTCAAACCAATTTGCCTATACCACAGCAAAAAGTGTAGCTGAAAAACCAGGGGCTATATATAACCCCTTATTTCTATATGGTGGAGTAGGATTAGGGAAAACTCACCTTATTCAAGCGATAGGAAATTATCAAATATCTCTTGGAAAAAAAATCATTTATACAACCTTTGAACAGTTCATGAATAAGTTTACTTCTCATCTAAGAGCGCAAACAATGGATAGGTTTAGAGAGCACTTTAGGGAGTGTGACATACTGATTATTGATGATATACAGTTTCTAAGTGGTAAAGAACAGACCCAAGAAGAGTTCTTTCACACATTTAATGAGTTACATCAAGCTAAAAAACAGATTATTATTACTTCAGATAGGCAACCACATAAAATTAAAGACTTGGTAGATCGATTACGAAGTCGATTTGAGTGGGGACTTATGGCAGATATAAAACCCCCTGAACTGGAGACTAAAATTGCTATTATTCAAAAAAAATGTGAAATAGATGGTATCGATTTAAATCAAGATATTATTAATTTTTTGGCCTCAAATATGGGAAACAATATCCGAGAAATAGAGGGTGCGATTATTAAGCTAAATGCCTACGCAGGGCTTATGAATCAACAATTGACGTTAGAGTTCGCCCACAATGTTATAAAAGATCAACTGATAGAAAAACAGACCAATATATCTATTGATGAAATTGTAACTTTTATATCAAAAGAGCTTAATGTTAAACTCTCTGATATAAAGTCAAAAAAACGAACGCGTATCGTTGTTCGTGCCAGACGAATTTCGATTTATATAGCAAGAAACCTAACTTCAAGCTCTATGCCTCAAATAGCAGTTTATTTTGGTATGAAAGATCATACTGCTGTGAGTCATGCCATGAAAAAAGTTAAAGAAACGATAGAAGGGGATGAAAGTTTTAAAATTGTCTTAGAAGAATTATCTAACAAGATTAACCAAAATTCACAAATCAAAAATTAATTGAAAATAATATTCTACTCCAAAGAAACTATACGTGAAAAAAAGATATAATTCCATATGTGAAAAGATGTGAAAAGTCGTCACACCCTATGTGACGAAACAAACCCCGTAGTTTCGGGCTTCAAAGCACTTATTCACATATTCACATAGACCTACTACTACTACTACTTATTTAAAGAAATAAAGAGTAAAAAATAAGGAGCTTAAATGAAAATTCGTGTTAATAAATCATTGATAGAATCTATACTTATCAATTTACAACCTTTTTTAGAAAAGAAAGATGCAAGTCAAATCACATCTCATATCTACTTTGAAGCAAGAAATGATATTTGCACAATAAAAGCAAGTGATGGGGAAATAGGTTTAAATATTAATAGCTCTAATATTCTTGTTGAGCATGAAGGTTCATTTACTGCTAATGGAAAAAAACTTTTAGATATTGTTCGCATTTTAAAAGATGAAGAGATTGTTTTAGAACTAATAGAGAACAATTTAACCATTAAGCAAAATAAATCAAAATTTAAACTGCCTACGTTTAATAGC
>Ga0256844_10000771_pt1 | contig 12095 bp, 13 predicted proteins | sample MusselsmetaG_FD_189100 | JGI IMG/M metagenome (GOLD analysis project Ga0256844, IMG submission 189100) | Mussel associated microbial communities from hydrothermal vent at the East Pacific Rise, Pacific Ocean - Mussels | ecosystem: Host-associated > Mollusca > Shell > Unclassified ... | reverse complement strand
TGTGCTTTTTACCCGAACTATCATGTGACCACTGAATAGCTAATGGTTTATTTTGTAATGAGGCTTTTAGTACTGATTTAACCGCATCAAAATCAACACGGTCAGATACCAGCATTTGCCCTTTTAATAACATCTTCTTATTTTCATTTGGCATATTGATCAAACCAAAAGTCTTTATTTCATATTCTAGCGGGATAACGTGAAAGCTAAAGTTAAATGGTGCGGTATCCGTAGGGACATCTTTTAAGCCCTTAGCTTTGATAATGACTTTATATTCCGTACCTGCTAGTAGCTGTTTTTTGGGTGTCCAAACAATTTCAGTTTTATTTTCAAAAATAGGTTTACCCTCTATGGCAGGGCTAATGCGCATAAATTTACTGGCATCCTTTCCAACTAATTTGTCATCAATAACATCACGATTAAAAATAATACGAATGGGTGTGGTACGAGAAATAGTTCCTTGGGTGTGCCAGCCGCTAAGTTTTAACCAATTAAATGCCTCGATAGATTTGGGTTTTTCAGTGGTTTGAGAGTCATCTTTTTTATTGACTGTTTCTTTGCTATCTCTCTTTTCAGGAGCTGTAGCTTCTGTTGTTAAGGTTTTTTCGGGCTTATTGTTAGTATTATCATCTTTGCCATTGCAGGCAGTTATTCCCGTCAGCGTAATTGCAAGAACGAACGCTAAATAAAATGAAGTAGATCTTTTAATAAAACTGAACGGTAGCATGAACTCCGGCCCTCTGTGATTAGTTAGACACCCCCCTAGTTTTGCAAGCTTACCCTTTAGTCTTTTTGAATGGATAAACCAGTATAAACATATGCCGTGCAAAAGTAGGGGGGTGTGCTGTTATATTATTTCTTGGATTAACTATAGCAGTATTATTCACTATGATATTGGGAAGTTTATCGGACAATTTATGGAATTTTTGTGCAAAACAGGAAATAACTTTAGCTTATGCTCTATAACATTGATTTTATTATTAAAGTTTATGGGGTTTATCATTAGTTTTTGAATAATATTATTGCCGAATGGGAAATTTAAACTATACTGCTGTGTAGTTGTGCATGGCTCTTATGAAAAGTGCCAGTTATATTGACATGACCTAGTGGTTCTAACCACATCGATTATGCAATACCGTTATATTACTAAAGGAGATTTACCCAAATGAGTAAAAATAAAACCCCTACATTAGATCGCCGTGGCTTTTTAAAAGCTTCAGTTGCGACGAGTATGGCAGCTACAGCGCCGATGTTCTTTATGAAAGACGCATTCGCAAAAGGCGAAGCATTTAGAAACTCCCCAAAAGCTGACGCTAAAACAATCACATTAGGTTTTAACGTGCCTCAAACAGGTGCTTACGCTGACGAAGGCGCTGATGAACTACGCGCATTTAAACTAGCTGTTAAGCACTTAAATGGTGAAGGCGACGGCGGTATGATGAACACCTTTAAGCCATCTGCATTAAAAGGCAACGGTGTTTTAGGTAAAAAAGTTGAGTTTGTAACGGGTGATACACAAACTAAATCAGACGCGGCACGTGCATCTGCTAAGCGTATGATCGAGAAAGACGGCGTATTAATGATTTCTGGTGGTTCTTCATCAGGTGTTGCAATCGCGGTTCAAGGTTTATGTCAAGAAATGGGCACAATGTTCATGGCTGGCTTAACGCACTCAAACGATACAACAGGTAAAGACAAACGTCGTTACGGCTTCCGTCATTTCTTTAACGCAAAAATGACTGGTTCTGCACTTGGTCCTGTACTTAAAGAAGAGATGGGAACTGAGCGTAAAGCTTACCACCTAACGTCTGACTACACTTGGGGCTGGACACAAGAAGAGTCAATCAAAGAGACTACTGAAGGTCTAGGCTGGAAAACAGTTAAGGCCGTTAAAACGCCAGTTGGCGCAGGTGACTTCTCTCAATACATCACTCCAATTCTAAACTCTGGCGCTGATACATTGATCTTAAACCACTACGGTAAAGATATGATCAACTCACTGACTCAGTCAGTACAGTTTGGTCTACGTGATAAGCAAGTAAACGGTAAGAACTTTGAAATCATCGTTCCTCTTTACTCTCGTCTAATGGCGCAGGGTGCGGGTAAAAACCTACAGGGTATTTTAGGTACAACTAACTGGAACTGGGCATTAACAGATGAAGGTTCTAAAGCTTTCGTTAAGTCGTTCGGTAAAGAGTACGGTAACCCACCTTCACAGGCGGCACATACGTGTTACGTTCAGACGTTACTTTACGCAAATGCGTGTGAAGTTGCTGGTACATTCTACCCGCCAGAAGTTATCAAAGCACTTGAAGGCTTCAAGTTTGACGGCATGGGTAATGGTAAAACAGAATACCGCGCAGAAGATCATCAGTGTTTCAAAGATGTTCTTGTTGTACGTGGTAACGAAAAGCCAACATCACAGTTCGACTTACTTAAGATTGTTAAGCAAGTACCTCGTTCTGCGGTTGAGTATGACGCAAAAATATTTGGTGGTGACTTAGGGCCTTACAAGGTTTAAAGCATCTCAAATCAGGCCCTATCACCATTAGGTGATGGGGTTTTTTTTCGATTATATTAAATACATCTGAATTAGAATAATTTAGTTTTTTTAAAAAACGCTCTAACTAATGAATCAAAATATTAGTATTATTAACAGAGTCTTTTTTAAAGAAAGTTGTAGCTGAAACGTGAAATAAGGAAATTACAAATAAGCCATGGATGCAATATTAATTCAAATACTTAACGGTCTTGATAAGGGCGGAGCGTATGCTCTCATCGCCTTGGGACTAACGCTCACCTTTGGAACGCTCGGTGTCGTAAACTTTGCGCACGGTGCTTTGTTTATGCTGGGCGCATTTTGTGCGGTCTTATTTAATAAGATCATTACCATTTCAAAAAAAGTAAAAGACGAAAGTATCACTTTCTTTGATGCATACAAAGAGCAGCCTTACTTGGAAATTTGGTGGGGGGATACTGGCTCTGCCATCATTGATTACTCCGTCCCGCTATCTATTTTATTTGCCATTCCTGTTATGTTGTTGATTGGTGTCATTATGGAGCGTGGCTTAGTTAAGCATTTTTACAAACGTGAGCATGCTGATCAGATCCTTGTTACCTTTGGTTTAGCCATTGTCATACAAGAAATCATTAGGCATTTTTTTGGTGCAAACCCAATCCCTACACCCGCACCTGATGTTGTTTCAGGTAGCGCGGCTATTGGTGCATTTTTTGGCTTAAATGAAAATTTAGTTTATCCGTGGTGGCGACTTATTTATCTCGCTTTCTCATTGAGTATTATCGGTGCAGTATTCGCCTTCTTAAAATATACAACCTTTGGCATGGTTGTAAGAGCAGGCATGGCTGACCGCGAAACGGTTGAATTACTTGGTATTAATGTACAAAAGCGTTTTACCATCGTTTTTGGTATTGCAACGGTCGTTGCAGGGCTTGCTGGTGTGATGTACGCACCGATACTGCCGCCCGATTATCATATGGGAATGGACTTCCTTGTGCTTTCCTTCGTTGTTGTTGTGGTTGGCGGTATGGGTTCGCTCGGTGGTGCGGTTCTAGCGGGGTTTATGCTGGGAATGTTGCAGTCATTTGCCTCGATGAATGAAGTAAAATCTATTTTACCGGGTATTGACCAGATCATTATTTACCTTGTTGCCGTTATTATCCTACTTGTTAGGCCACGTGGACTTATGGGGCGCGAAGGCGTCTTTGAAGATTAGGGTAGGACTAAGACAATGATTAAAAAGATACTCTCAAGCAACCCACTCATAATGCTGATATTTTCAGCAGTGGTTTTATCCGCTCCAATCTGGCTAGCACCTTTAGGAGCTAATTACCCTGACCTTTTGCAGAAGTTTGCTATCTTCGGTATTTTTGCCGTTGGTTATAATATTCTGTTTGGCTTAACGGGTTATTTATCATTTGGTCACGCGACCTTCCTAGGTATAGGTTCTTACACGGCAGTTTGGTCATTTAAGTTATTAACCATGAATATCGTACCCGCTATTATTTTAGCAATGATTGTTTCGGGTATATTTGCGCTGGTCATTGGCTACCTAAGTTTACGTCGCTCAGGTATTTACTTTTCTATACTTACCTTGGCATTTGCTCAAATGGCTTACAGTCTCGCGTATTCGGTTCTAACACCCATCACTAATGGTGAGACAGGTTTACAACTTACACAACAAGACCCTCGTATTTTAGATGGAATGGCAGGAATTCCAGTAGGGGATGGTTTGCCGTCAACTAATCTCTTTGGGACGTTAATAAAATCCATGGATGGATATTTTGGATTCTATGTTGCTGCAGTGATGTTAATTATTGCTTTCTATATCTCATTAAAAATATTTCGTTCTCCATTTGGTATGAAGCTTCGCGCAATCAAATCCAACCAAACACGCATGAAATACACTGGCTTTAACACACGCCCTTATTTGCTAACAGCTTTTGTTATATCAGGAATGTATGCTGGATTAGCAGGTGGCTTGCTAGCTTCTATTGACCCACTTGCAGGTGCTGAGCGTATGCAATGGACAGCATCGGGTGAAGTCGTTTTAATGACAATTTTAGGTGGTGTGGGAACATTGATTGGCCCATTGCTAGGTGCAACCATTATCAAATATTTTGAGAATATCTTCTCCGCTTTAAACACTAATGAATTAGCTAAAATATTTGATTTCCTACCTTCAGGAATGCAAGAGTTTATGGTGACAGTGGTCAACCCTTTTGTGGGTGAAGGCTGGCATTTAACATTGGGTGCTGTATTTATGATTGTTGTTATCTTCCTCCCTGGTGGAGTTATGCAAGGTATTAACCATCTCTTTGGCTTTAGTAAACGCATCTTTGGCATGGGTGGCTCATCTTCCTCTACAGCTGATACGGTTAGCAAGGGAGGCGCATCATGACTACTACTCCTAATAACATCCTCGAAATAGCAGGTGTAAATAAAACCTTTGGTGGCTTGCACGCATTGAGCGATGTAAACCTAAAGGTTGAAGAAGGTGAAACACACGCAATTATTGGCCCTAACGGTGCTGGTAAATCAACCTTGCTGAATTGCTGTATCGGGCGATTAATTCCCGACAGTGGCTCTGTAACCTTTAATGGGCAAAACATGATTGGAATGGCTCCACATGATATTAATCATGCAGGCATGGTGCGCATCTTCCAAACCCCTGAGATTTTTCCCGACTTAACCTTACTGCACAATGTAATGATTCCCGCGCTTGCAAAGCGTGATGGCACATTTAAGTTTAACCCGTTTAAAAGTTTAGCAAGTGAAAAAGCGATACTTGAAGAAGCGCACGCGACGCTTGCAGACTTTGAGTTAGATAAATTCCACGATCAACTAGCGGGCAGTATTTCTCGCGGGGATAAACGCCGTTTAGAATTAGCCATGGGCATCATCCAGCATCCCAAGCTATTACTACTTGATGAGCCAACCGCAGGCATGGCGCGCCATGATACAAACCGCACCATCGACTTATTAAATAGCGAAAGAATGCGCCAAATGACCAAGGTTATTATCGAGCATGATATGCACGTGGTGTTCAGCCTTGCAGACCGTATCAGCGTGCTGGTTCGCGGAAATATTATTACCACAGGCACTCCTGAAGAAATCAAAAATGATCCTAAAGTGAAAGAAGCCTACCTAGGAGAATCTGAAGATGAGTAAGACATTATTAGAGCAGGCAGAAGTTAAAGATAAAGTCGGCACGGTAACCAGCAAAGGCTCAGACCCTGCATTTTTCTCTTGCTGGGATATTCATTCTTACTACGGTGAAAGTTACATTGTGCAGGGTGTTAGCTTTGATATTCGCGAAGGCGAAGTTGTGGCATTGCTTGGGCGAAATGGCGCGGGTAAAACTTCAACGCTACGCTCAATCGCACGTATGGATGATCCTGCTGTAACGCATGGTGAGATTTGGCTAGACCACAAACCACTGCATACTATGACAGCCTATGAAGCGGCACAAAATGGCGTGGCGCTAGTGCCAGAAGATCGTAGAATTATTGCGGGTCTCACGGTACACGAAAATTTAGAATTAGCTCAAATCGCCCCACCAATAGGTTGGAGTATTGAGCGAATTTACGAACATTTCCCGCGCCTAGCAGAGCGTCGTAACCAAATGGGGACAACCCTATCGGGCGGCGAGCAACAAATGTTAGCAGTTGCGCGTGCCTTGGCTCGTGACATTAAATTATTATTGCTAGATGAGCCATACGAAGGTCTTGCTCCTGTTATCGTTCAAGAAATTGCCAGTATTGTTGATAGCATTAAAAAACACGGCATCACCACCATTATTGTTGAGCAAAATGCTGTAGCCGCGCTACGCCTTGCTGACCGCGCCTTGATATTGGATATGGGTAATATTGTCTTTGATGGTACAGCGCAAGAAGTATTGGAGAACGAAGAACTGAGGCACGAATACTTAGCTATATAGTAATAGTAGCCTTGCAAAAGTGGGGGGTGTCTTACAAAATAGACTATTTTAGCGTTTTTAATAAGACATAAACTGCCCCAGTTCCGCCATCTTTTGCCTTGGCAGAATGAAACGCTAAAACCCGCTCATGTTCGGTGAGCCAATGATTCACCTGTGTTTTTAAAACGGGTTTGTTATTTCCCGAGCGATGTCCTTTTCCATGAATGATGCGCACACAGCAACTTTCAAATTGCGGTGTTTCTTGTAAGTAATACATCAGTATTTGTTTCGCTTGTTTGATGGTTGTACCGTGCAAATCTAGCTCATCCGAAATACGGTATTGACCACTGCGTAATTTGCGAAAAACACTTTTCTGGATACCTGATTGGCAAAAGCTAATTGTTCCTTCTGGCTCTATTTCTTCAACATCCAATTCGTCCGACAAAGGATCATGTATTTCTAGCTCATCGTCTTCATAATGTTGGAGTTTTCTGGCGGTGGGTTTTGAGGCGGCAGACTCATCTTCGTGATATGCTTTATCGTTTGTAGATAAAGGGCTAACATCGCTCATTGCTGCTCGAAATAAGTCGTCATCGCGGTTATCATTTAGCTGCTGTATCTGCGCCTTTTTCTTAGCAAGCTTCTCGGCTTTTTGGTTTTCAACGAGCTGTTTCTTGAGTTGTTTAAGGTCTAATTTATTCACGATGGTGTTTAGTTGATTAATGAGTACACAAAGATAACATGAATATACTGCTGAGTAATGATGATGGTTTTATCGCGCCAGGTATAAACTTGTTACGCGATAGCTTAAGTGAGTTTGCAAATGTCGTTACCATCGCGCCTGATCGCGATAGAAGCGGAGCCAGCAATTCGTTGACATTGGATACTCCGCTACGCATCACTGAGCGCGGTGATAAATTCTACAGCGTCAACGGCACACCAACCGATTGTGTGCATCTTGCGCTCACAGGTTTGTATGAAGGCGATGAGCCTGATATTGTTATCTCAGGCATCAACGCGGGCGCAAATATGGGCGATGATGTTATTTATTCGGGTACTGTCGCCGCAGCGATGGAAGGGCGTAACCTTGGCTTGCCAGCGATGGCGGTTTCAATGGCATCGTTTGAGCCAATCCATTTTGAAAGTGCTGCAACCGCCGTTATCAACTTGCTGAAGAGATTACCCAACTTAAGCTTGAAAACAGATGATCATGCGGCAACAATTCTTAATGTGAACGTACCTGATTTACCCTATGAAAAAATTAAAGGTTTTCAAGCAACACGCCTTGGCAAACGCCATAAAGCCGAACCCGTTATTCGTAGCCAAGACCCGCGCGGAGATGAAATATTTTGGGTGGGGCCAGTGGGCGAAGAAGCCGATGCGGGTAAGGGAACAGATTTCTACGCGGTACAAAATGGCTACATATCAGTGACCCCAATTCATATAGATTTAACGCGCTACTCAGCAATTGATGCCACAAAAGATTGGCTAGGCAAGATATGAGCGAGTTGAATATTCAAGGTGTCGGCATGACATCACAACGCACGCGAGACCGCTTGATTGATCGCTTGCAACAAAAAGGCATCGGCCATCCAGATGTTTTGCGCGTAATGCGGCTGGTGCCGCGCCATTTATTTGTGGATGAGGCGATGGCAAGCCGCTCGTATGAGGATGCATCTTTTCCCATTGGTCATGGGCAAACCATTTCCCAGCCTTATATTGTTGCCCGCATGACAGAGTTGCTAATGGAAGCTGAGTCATTGGAAAATATTCTAGAAGTGGGTACAGGTTCGGGCTATCAAGCGGCGGTATTGGGAGGCTTGGTTAAGAATTTGCACACGGTAGAAGTAATTCCAGAGCTTTATCGGCAATCACGCGATTTGCTTTATAAAATTGGCTATCGAAATATCCGTACCCACCTTAGTGATGGCAGTTGGGGCTGGGCTGATGGTGCGCCTTATGATGCAATTATGGCGACAGCGGCGCCAAGTGAAATTCCACCCGCCTTACTTCAACAGTTAAAAATAGGCGGGCGGTTGATTATACCCGTCGGCGAACAAAATGCGGAGCAGGTCTTGCAAGTTGTGACACGCAAGAGCGAATCAAACTATTCTGTCGAAAATCACGATTCAGTGGTTTTCGTGCCTTTAGTGAGTAAAGGCTAAAAAATAATAAACTGGGCTTAAAATGAACGACACAATTTACTCCATTATCTTAAGTATGATGCCAATTGCAGAACTGCGTGGGGGTATTCCTTATGCTTTGGCGCATGATATTAATCCTGTAACGGCCTACTTAATGTGCTGCGCAGCGAATATTTTAGCGTTTCCCATTGTGTATGTTTTTATGGGGTTCTTCCATGACCTATTTAGCAAAATGGATTGGTATACAAACTTATTTGAAAAAATTGTGGTGCGTACGCGTGCAAAGGTGGGCGACAATTTAGAAAAATGGGGCTTTTGGGGCTTGATGGTTTTTGTCATGATTCCCTTGCCAGTGACTGGCGCATACACAGGTAGTTTTGCGGCATGGGTTTTTGGCATTGAGAAACGAAAAGGTTTTCTTGCTGTCTCAGTGGGTGTATTAATCGCAGGTTTAATTGTTACGGCGATATTTCTTTCAGGGGCAGAACTTTTTAGCTTTTTATTGAAAAAAGTATAAATAATCAAAAAAGCCTTTAGAATTAGGTAGTTTTAGCTTGTAAGTATTAAAATGCTTGTGTATTGTGTTATAAGTACACGAGTTGTATTTTGTGCAAAGTAAAATAATAACTATTTTTACTGGCGCAGGGCTTATGAATGGTTGGGACTATTCATTAAAAATTGGGGTTATGGGCAAAGTTCGAATAGACTAGTTTTACTGTTCGACAACTGAATATCTGGGCACTCTTGCCGCAGATTTCTAAAGAAAGTTCGGACTTGAACTTCTTAAATACCTTATAACTTTTTTACAAAACTAAAGTAGATTTATAATCGAAGGGTATTATCATGAACGGAATCATGGACAAAAAAATTAAATTATTAGCGGTTGCTTCAATTGTTGCTGTAATGGCATCAGGTTGTAGTAACTACAGAGGTTTTGGTAGCCAATACGCTGGTGGGGGCGGTTCAGTTGCTTCTGGTTCAGGCTCAGGTTCAGGGCAAGTAGCTCGCACTGGCCAAGTATCACGCGGTGGTCTTTTTGGTCAGCGTCGTTCTTCATCAACGTGTGCTCCTTGTGCGGCAAATACAGCATCTAAAAGTACTTACACATATAAACCAGCGGCAAAGCCAGTTTATACAGCACAAAAACCAGCTTACAAACCAGCACCTAGGGCAGCAGGGCAGCATAACCAACAGTATTATATTGATCGTTGGAATCGTCAGCAGGCAACACAGAGAAATAAGCCAAAGAAGCAGAACTATTCAGGCTATGGAAATAACAACTACAATGCTAATTCTGGCGCAAGTAGCACAAATTACTATGACTACAGTTCAGCAGGTAGAACGACAACAGCAGCTCCTGCTCCTGCAGCAAACGTAAGTGCAAGCAATAAGAGTATTTATACAGGTAGCTACCAGCAACCAACGTATAAGCCTTATAAGCCTACAACTTACTCGGGCGGAAGCTCAGCAACAACTAACACCGCAAGTACCTACAATGCGGCAGCAGGTGGTGGCAACAGCTCCTATACGGTAAAGAAAGGTGATACGGTATTTGAAGTTATGCGCCAGACAGGTGTTTACTGGAAAGATATTATCAGCATGAATAATCTTGTAGCACCCGCTTACACAATTAGCCCAGGCCAGCGATTACGTTTAAAGTAATCTTGCTTAAGTAGTACAATAAAAAAGCCCTCATTATTGAGGGCTTTTTTATTGCTATGCAAAAGTAGGGGGGTGTATAACCGAATATTCTATTTCTCAAATATAGGCGGATGCACAAAATAATCCAAATCATCATAAGTAATAATTCCAACATACTTTTTAACCACGACACCCTTGGGTGAAACAATGTAGCTGGTAGGAATTGCCTCCACCATGCCAAACGCTAATAGCGCACTTTCTTGTCCTGGGATAAGTGGGTAATGCACGTTTAATCTTTTCTTAAACGCATCAATTTCAGCAGGTGAGCTTCCACCAGCATCTATGCCAAGTGATACAAAGGTCTTTTTATTATCTTGCGCAAAGCGATCAATGTCAGGAATTTCCGCAAGACAAGGCGGGCAATAAGTCGCCCAGTAATTTATCAAAACCCACTTGCCCTTGTGGTCACTAAATTTATGCTCTTTTCCTTTTGTATCTAAGTACGAAAAATCCTTGATAGCATCATCATATTTTTCGCTAATGTCTTTGTTAATGTTGGTGTCGGCTTTATCCGCATTCGCAGTGAGCAGAGGGGAGATTAGCAACAAAGCCAATAGAAAATGTGTTTTTCTCATGTAATTAGTTACCGTAACAAGAATTTAGGAAGATAAACAAGTACACTAGTCTATCTGATAACAGAATGACTTAGAAGGAATAGAAATGTCTGATTCAACCACAATTTATCATAACCCTCGTTGCTCAAAATCTCGTGCGGCAATGGAATTACTTAGCGAGACAAAAGACCTCAAATTTGAAGTTGTAAAGTACCTCGACACGCCCCCAACTAAAGAAGCCATTACCGATTTATTAGATATGCTGGGCTTAGAGCCACGCGAACTTATGCGCAAAGGTGAACAAGAATACAAAGATAATAACTTAGCAGATGAAAGTTTAAGTCGTGATGACTTAATTAATGCAATCGTGAAATTTCCAAAATTGCTTGAGCGTCCCATTGTTGTAAAAAATGGCAAAGCAGCGATTGGAAGACCGATTCAAAATATTATTGATATTCTTTAACCGATAGATTAATTGATAAAAAGTACGGCAAAAACTTATGAAACAAGTCCTAGTTCTATATTACTCTCGTAGCGGCGCAACTGCCGATATGGCAAAACTTATCTCGCGCGGCGCTGAAAGTGTTGATGGTGTAGAAGCGATACTTCGTACCGTGCCAGAAGTATCGGAAACCTGCGAGGCAAGCGATGCCAAAGTGCCAGATAGTGGCGCGCCGTATGTTTCTTTAGATGAGCTGAAAAGTTGTGATGCGCTTGCGCTAGGTAGCCCAACACGGTTTGGCAATATGGCGGCACCGCTCAAATTCTTTTTAGAGAAGACTAGCGGGCATTGGCTGTCAGGTTCTTTAGTGGGCAAACCCGCAGGCGTGTTTACCTCAACCTCAAGCTTGCACGGTGGGCAAGAAACAACCCTGCTGAGCATGATGATTCCGCTACTGCATCATGGCATGTTGATTAGCGGATTACCGTATACAGAATCTGAATTACTCACCACCACAACAGGCGGCACACCCTACGGACCATCGCATTTGGCGGGAGCAGAAAGTAATCTGCCCATCAGTGATGATGAAAAAGCACTTTGTATTGCGCTTGGAAAGCGCCTAGCAACTCTGGCGGTAGCTTTATAAATGGATATAACAATATTTTGGCGAGCGCTGGCAGGCATCGGGATTGTTGGTTTGATTGTGCTTTGTATCGTTTGGAATGGCTGGTTGTCGCCTATTCAAGCTATTCCTCGCTCTATTGAGATAGCGCTATTAGTGGCTCCGCTATTGTATTTTGTACGAGGCGTATTGCAT
>Ga0256844_10000769_pt1 | contig 12096 bp, 9 predicted proteins | sample MusselsmetaG_FD_189100 | JGI IMG/M metagenome (GOLD analysis project Ga0256844, IMG submission 189100) | Mussel associated microbial communities from hydrothermal vent at the East Pacific Rise, Pacific Ocean - Mussels | ecosystem: Host-associated > Mollusca > Shell > Unclassified ... | reverse complement strand
AGATAGACTAAAAAAATCTGGAATTTGACTTTTTTCAATCCAATCACTTAAAATAACTAATCTACCTCTATAAAAAACAGATAAACAGGAAATACCATGAACAACAGGCAACGACTAAAAGAAATTCTTCTCGAAAAATCATATAGAAAGGGTGAGTTCACTCTCACGTCCGGCAAAACATCCGATTTTTACATTGATGTTAAACAGACTTCCCTTTCAGCGGAAGGAAGTTATCTGTGCGGTAAGCTGATTCTGGATCTCATGCTTCAAGCCGACAATCCAATCCAGGCAGTTGGAGGGATGACTCTTGGCGCAGACCCGCTGGTATCTGCAGTGTCAGTTGTCAGCCATCTTGAAGACAGTCCTGTGCCAGCTTTTATTGTTCGTAAAGAGGCTAAGGGGCACGGAACAGGAAACTATATTGAAGGACTCAGTAACATGCCAACAGGATGCACAGTCACCCTTCTTGAAGATGTGGTAACAACAGGCGGTACTTTGATTCAAGTCATAAAACGTGTGGAAGATGCAGGTTTTATCGTGGGCCAGGTTATCACGGTTGTTGAACGCCAGGAAGGCGGAACTGAAGTTCTGGCTGAAGCAGGCTACAAGCTTGAATCACTCTTTACCCGCGAACAACTTCTGAACTAAGCCATGAAATGTAGAAAATGCTCTGAAAAGCTTGAAGTGCTCCGCCAGTGTCGACGTATTCGTCTGCGTTGTACCGGATGCAAACATGAATACCAGATTCACGAAGTCGCAAGTGATCTGGATCCGGAAACAGAAGCGATTTTAGAGCGCTATACTGTTCTTATTTATGATTAACAACAGGAAACAAACTTTTTACCCCTATCTATAGGAATAATTCTCTAAATAATAAATTTATTTTATCTTGTGTTATCAGCACATTACCCAACAACCCTCATGGATCATCTCAAAAACAAGTATTTTTACCTATGGTAAAAAAAATTTCTGATGATAAAATAGAGTCTATACTATATAGGAAACATGTAACCTGAGGAAAAAAAGGCAGCTAATTTTGCCCCCTCAAATGAGGTAATCAAATGCTAAGCAACCAGCAACATGGAATGAAGATACAAAAATCATTTGTGAAAACAAATGATACTGCATCAATTCGTTGTCCAGATTGCGGGCTTGTTAAAAATATTTCTGTTGGAAAATTTCGTAATAACAGACACACCCTTAAAACCCGTTGCAGTTGTGGAAGCAGCTTTCTTGTTGCCCTTGATTTTCGCAGACATTACCGAAAACCCACAGCCATAATTGGCATGTATACACTTATTTGCGGTTCCTACCTCGGAGGTGGGAAAATGCAGGTCCACAACCTTTCACGCAGCGGTGTTGGATTCTCCATATCCGGAAGACATAGCATAAGTATTGGTCAGAAAGCTCTCCTTAACTTCCGCTTGGACGACAGAAAGCAGACAGTATTAACCAAAAAAGTTTTGATCAAAAATGTCCGGAAAAATGCCATCGGATGTGAATTTATCAATCAGAGCCAAATCGGCAAAGACTTAGGTTTTTATCTCCAACCCTGACATTTTCTATTAGTTCTGTAAAATCTTCCCCATTACTTTCTGTGCTTTTTCTAAAAACGGCGCAAGGGTATCAATATTTAAAGCACTGACCACAATTCCTTCTTTAGCAACATCTGCCAGCAACATCTCATCCTTCATAACCTGGTCAGATTTATTAAAAAGTATCAGGCATGGTATGGCTGCAAGGTTTAGATCCCGCAACAAATCATCCACAACTTTCATCTGTTCTCGAAAACAGGGATTAGATAGATCCACCACATGAACAAGCAAGTCTGCTTCTTCCAGTTCTTCTAAAGTAGCCTTAAAAGCCTGAAGTAAATCAGCTGGTAAATGCCTGATAAAACCAACAGTATCAGTGATAACAACTTCCATATCACGTGGGAAACGCAGGCGTCTGCTTGTGGGATCAAGTGTGGCAAACAATTTATCCTCTGCCACAATATCGCTTTTGGTGAGTGTATTTAAAAGCGTAGACTTACCGGCATTGGTATAGCCAACGAGAGAAAGCACTGGTAAATCTTTTTTCCTGCGCCGGGATCTTCGACGATACCGCTCTTTACTCACTTTTTTAAGTTCTTTTGTGAGTCTGGCCAGCCGATCATTAATACGTCTTTTATCGATTTCAAGTTTTGTTTCGCCGGGCCCTCTTGCTCCAATTCCGCCGGTTAAACGTGACAAAGCATCGTCACGGGAAGAGAGTCTTGGCAACATATATCTCAGCTGGGCCATCTCAACCTGCAGTTTTCCTTCCCGGCTAAGCGCTCTGTGGGCGAAAATATCCAAAATAAGCTGAGTCCTGTCTATGACTCGAAGATCGGTGTAATCGGTGATTGACCGAATCTGAGAAGGATTTAGTTCCTGATCAAATATCAGGAGGTTGGCATTCAGCTGCAAGGCCTTAATCATTATTTCCGCAAGCTTTCCCTTACCTATAATAAACCTTGGATTAATTTTGCGACGCTGCTGTAAAACTTTATCAAGAACAACAACATCATCTGACCTGGCAAGCTCTGACAACTCGCGCATCGACTCTTTAGCCCGAGTCTTAGTCATGCTGCTAACGCTGACAAGAATGGCAAGATCCTGGCCGGTTTTAACTTCCTGCGCACTTACTTTTCTGGTGAATTCACCTTCCAGGGCATGAATAAATTCTTCAAAGGAATCTTTCTGGTTGGCAGGATGAACAGGGGCGAGAAAGGTCCAGTTTTTTCCATCACGGGAATCTGGAAGGAGATGTACTGAATAGAGCTGCTCTGGAAGTCCATCAGATGCAACTTTCAAAACAGAAAGCATATCAAGCCGTAAAAACAGAAGATCCATCAGATCTTCATCACTGATATCTTCTCCTGCCAAATGGGTATGAACCAGGCGCAGCCCCTTGAGGCGTCCACGACTACGAATGTGAGAGAGCTGGGGGATCATAATCCCTCGATAATCACCCACTATCACAGCTTCAACTTTTCCGGAACGCTGTAAAAGCAGACCTATCTGCCTATTTAGATCAAACGACAGCTGGCAGAGCGCACGTGCCATTTCAGGGCCAATGATATCATCACGGCTTCCTCTTTTTCCGGCAAGACGTTCCAGCAATTTCAGCTGGCTCTTTTTTAAGCCTCCGGTGTTCCCGCTAACAAGTGCTATGACAATACCCCACTAGAACAGAACAAAGATCAACTATTCAAATATTGCTTAATTGACTCTGCAATAATTTTAAATATCTTCCGAAATTCTTTTTCGTCACGTTCAAGCAAAGTCACTCGAAACCCCTGTAATTCAGTTGCAAAAGAAGTAAGCGGGACCACACAAACACCAGTTGCACCGAGTAAATAGTAGACAAACCGTTTATCCACAGAGGTTCCTTTCGGACTCACCAACTTTTCAACCAAGTCACGAATTTCGTTGTTCTCAATGGCTAGGCTCTGATCATGAGTTAGTGCACCCTCTTCAAAACAGACACTCATATAAAAAGCACCATTGGGACGATTTACAAGCACACCTTTCAGGTCTTTTAAGCATTCATAGGCAATATTGGAAAATTTTTCATACCGGGCAATACGCTCATCCAGATACTCCTGATATTTAGGATGTTGAACCACTGTGGGAAACACCACTTGAGGCAAAGTAGTGGAACAGACTTCCACCATCTTTGCATTCAAAATAGAGCTTATATATTTTGCAAACATGGGATCCTTATCCCCATTATATACTTCAATCCAGCCGCAGCGCGAACCCGGCCAAGGCATTTCTTTAGAAATACCCCGCATTGCAATTGCAGGTACATCGCCAATAACAGCAGAAAGAGGTGACGTGGATGTCCCATTATAAACGATGTTGTGATACACCTCATCACAGATAATAAAGAGATTATAACGCGAAGCAAGCTCAACAATGGACTCCAGAATATGGGTTGGATATACTGCCCCTGTTGGATTATCCGGGTTGATGATCAAGATTCCAGCAACAGCAGGATTATACTTGATTGACTTCTCCAGATCATCCAGATCAGGATACCAGTGATGGTTAGGATCCAGAATATAGGTAAGTGGTTTATCACCTGCATGGGCTGCTTCTGCTGATGAATGGGAGGTATAACTTGGTGTGGGAACAAGAACCCGGGCTGTCCTTTTCAAGAAACCAAAAATTTTGGAAATAGCATCGCCCAAACCGTTAAAAAAAAGAATGTCTTCAGGGGTGATCTGTACTCCACCAAGTTTATTCGTTTCAGCAGCAATGAATTCACGGGTGCTTAACACGCCTCTTGTCGGACAATAGCCATAGGTGGCATCCTGCATAACAGCATCAGAAACGATCTGCTTCATCCAGAGAGGTATTTCTTCACCCTTGGAAATAGGATCTCCAATGTTTTCCCAATTGGTGGAAAGCCCCAGTTTCTGTAGTTTCATTCCGACATTTACAATGTTGCGAATCTCGTAAGTCAACTCACCTGCACCTATATGGACTATATCTGTCCTCATACCATCTACTCCATTTATATATAATTATGTATTAAGGAATATTCAGATACCACAGCTGTCCTGCTTAGTCAACCAAGGCAGGCAGATGTCATTTACTTAGCATCAATCATTATATTTATTGAGCTTATTCTGCAAAGTCTTTCGTGTAATTCCAAGTCTTCTGGAGGCTTCACTCTTGTTGCCATCAGTTTCTTCCAAAGTCTTTAAGATTAAAACCCTTTCCTGTGCCTGAAGGGATGCTCCGGCCTCTTCTTCCTGTTGACTATTCTTCTGTTTTTGGATGGGAAGGGGAAGGCTTTTTTCGGTCAGGTGTTCACCCCGCATGAGAATAACTCCTCGTTCAATAGCATTTTCAAGCTCCCGCACATTCCCCGGCCAGGAATATGAACAGAGAAGTTTCATGCATTCTGGGGTTATACCTGCAACCTCACGCCTGTTTTTTTGGGAAAATTTACGAATAAAGTGCTCTACCAGAAGTGGAATGTCATCGCGACGCTCCCGAAGTGGTGGCACTGTAACAGTCACAACATTAAGTCTGTAATAGAGGTCTTCACGGAAATTTCCGTTGCGAACCTCCTGTTCCAGATCCCGGTTTGTAGCCGCAATGATCCTGGCATCGGTGTAAATAGTATCCTCACCACCCACCCGTTGTAATTCCTGCTCCTGGAGCACACGCAGCATCTTTACCTGCATTGCCTGAGAAGTTTCACCAATTTCATCAAGAAACAAGGTTCCTCCACCCGCCTGCACAAACTTTCCTTCACGTTGTTTATCGGCTCCGGTAAAGGCACCTTTTTCGTGGCCGAAGAGTTCGGATTCAAGAAGTGTCTCAGCAAGGGCTGCACAATTCACCTTAACAAAAGGTTTATCATTTCTGTCACTGTTATGATGCACCTCTGCTGCCACCAGTTCTTTACCGGTACCAGATTCTCCAGTAATCAGTACTGTGGCCTCAGTCGGAGCCACATATGAAATCATTTCGAGAAGCTCCTGCATTAAAGGAGATTGACCAATAATGTTAAAAGGCTTTGATACATCTTTACTCTCCAACACAACCTGTTTTCTTTCTTCTACCTGCTTTTTATCAACCGCCCGTTCAAGGGTGAGACGCAGACGATCAAAATCAAGGGGCTTGGTCAAATAATCATATGCACCATGTTTAATGGCTTCAACAGCTGCATCCACAGAGGAATATGCAGTCATAATAATAACCGGCAAGGCGGGATGGGTTGTATGAATTTTATTGAAGGCTTCCATTCCATCCATTCTGGCCATTCGTACATCCATAAGTACAGCATCATAGGAAAACTTTTGGACAGCATCCACGGCTGTTTTACCATCATCAGCTTCCACACATTTCCAGCCCCACTCTTTAAACATGGAACAGAGCATATAGCGATGCACCTGTTCATCATCCACCACCAGAATGGTTACCTGCTTGCCCACAATAACTCTCCTATGACTGCAGTCGCTTCAATGCCCAGGCCATATTCTGCCCAAGAACTTTCATAGTATTCATCCCTTCTTCATCTTTTGCTACCTCTTCTTTTTCACGTCCCATTCCAATATTCCAATAGTTGGAGCCAACAACAATCATCTGCCCAATCAGGAAAAAATGATTCATGGTGTCAAAGACATGCATAGCACCGGCACGCCTTGCAGCAACCACAGCGGCACCAAGTTTCCGTTTAAACATGTCATCATTGGCACGGCTCACCATACCGCAACGATCCATCAAAGCCTTCATTTCCGTTGACACATCCGCAAAATAGGTAGGGGAACCAAGTAATATAGCATCAGATTCTTTCATTTTATCAAGGCACTCATTGATACAATCTTTTTCAACTGCACAACGGCTATCTTTACGTTCAAAACATTGATAACAGGCATAACAACCATGTAGATCTTTTCCTGCCAGTTGTACCAGTTCAGTCTCGATTCCTTCTGCTTCAATTTCTGCAAGGGCGGTGTTCAGCAACAGTGCAGTGTTCCCATTTTTTCTGGCGCTTCCGCTAAAGGCAACGACTTTCATATTTCTTTCACTCCTGTTCCTAGAAAATTAGTTTCCACTATTAATAAAGTAAGATTAGTCTTTTTTATACAGTATCCTGCTCTTTTTTCCTTAAAAAAGCGGAACCAGCTCCATTAAAGAAACAGGAATGAGAAAAACTATGCATTTCATTCTTTTTCCTTCAATTCTTTATCTATTTTCGATACCATCATTTTACACTCTCTATTTCATTAATAAAACTTCGTTATATCGATTAACTAGGAAGCACCATGGCTCAAAAACACCGGAAAAGTAATATTCCGGCTGACACCTTGAATAAAACTGCGAACAGCTTCTATCTAATGCTGTCCACAATGGTCATTAATCTGCTGGCACTTGCCATGCCTGTCATGATGCTGCAGACCTATGACCGTATTCTGCCAAGCCATGGTATGGGTACACTTGTCCTTTTGATCTCAGGTGTTGCTTTGGCCGTTATCCTGGAGGTAGGCCTGCGGCTGGCACGTTCCTACCTCACCGGATGGGCAGGTGCTGTTTTTGAGCACAAAACCGCCTGCGCCGCAATGTCCCACCTTCTCAATTCCAACGTTCGGGCTTTTGAAAAACGGGGAGCCGGTGCATATATTCAAAAGATGGCAGCAATCAGCAGACTTCGAAGTTTTTACTCAGGGCAGGCACTGATGACCATGGTTGACTTACCATTTGTGCTCACTTTTCTCATCTTAATTGCTTACATTGGCGGTGACCTTGTTTTTGTACCTCTCACCCTGTTTCTCTTTTTTTGTATCATCTCCTGGGTTGTTGGTATGCGATTGAAAAAAGAAGTCAAAGAACAGGACTTCAGCGATAAAATCCGCTACAATTTTCTCATCGAAACACTCACTGGTATCCATTCCATTAAAAGCCAGGGGCTTGAAAAATTCTTTTTCCGGCGTAACGACCGCCTCCAAACCCGTATTTCTGCTGCTCACTTTCAGGTTGCACTTTCCAATAATATTGCACTCAGCTCCGGAATGCTCTTTGGCCAGATTATGACGGTATCTGTTGTTTCCTATGGCGCCATCAAAGTATTGAACGGAGACATGGGAACGGGTGGCCTTGCCGCATGCCTCTTGCTTTCGGGAAGAGTCATGCAGCCGGTACAACGAGCATTGGGCTTGTGGACACGATTTCAAAGCTTTTTTATTGACCGAAAAGAATTGGAAGATATCTTTTCACTGCCAAGTGCCACCTACAGCGACACCGAGACCCTGCTGCAACCAACAGGGCTGGTCAGTTGTAAAAGATTAAGTTTTGGCTACAGCGAGAAAGAGCAGCTATGCTTCGATACGATCAACCTCTCTCTAACCACAGGACAATCCATATCACTCATAGGTGAACAGGGATCGGGAAGAACCACATTTCTCAATCTTCTCATGGGAATCTACAAGCCCACAGCAGGTCAAGTCACAATTGATGGAGCAGATCCTTCAAAAGTGTCCCCTGTCAAACTGGCCTCACACATTGGATACCTTCCAGAAAAAGGTGTTATTTTCAACGGTACCATTATGGAAAACATCACCTTTTTTGGTACCATCCCTGAAAAAGACGCCCTGCAGGCAGCTGACCATCTTGGTGTAAGTGAGGCAGTTGCCTTACTGCCAAACGGATTTAAAACAACACTTAGCGATTCGGTAACAGATCCCATTCCACCAGGATTAAAACAGAGAATTGCCATAGCCCGTGCACTGGCCACCAAACCTCGTATTATTCTTTTTAATAACGCAGACAGAAACCTTGACCGTTCAGGTTATAATCTGGTTTTTAAGATTCTTGGGCGACTCAAAAAAAATACAACTCTGGTTATTGTTTCCGATGATAGAAACATTCTTCGTCTGGCTGATAAAGAATATTTTATTGTTGATGGAAAACTCCGGGAAACAGCTCCTGTTGATTCCAAACTCTTCTCTGTCTTGCCATTCAGGGAACTACGCGCATGAGTACCAGTTTTCTGGAAAAAAGCAGCCGCCTTCAGGCTAAGATTGAACCTTACGGATGGTTGTCAAAAACCGGTGCCCCGTCACCCTTTGCAGCCTGTGTTGCTCCACTGCTCACTGCTCTTGAGTGGAACGGTGAAGTTCACCAGATTTGCGAATCACTGCCCCACTATCCGGATCAGATTGACCGTGTGGATTTCATTAACACCATGGCCAACCTAAATTATCAGATTCAACACACCAGTGTTGATCTTAACAATTTGGATCCCCGTCTGGCACCTTGTCTTATTGTTATCAACGAAGGAACAGAAAGAGAGACTCCCTATATTGTTTTCCCAGGCAAAAAAGACACTCTCCATGTCTTTGACAGTAATAGTCTTAATTGTATCTCCGTTGAAACAATCGTTAAGAATCGTGGTACAATATACACATTCAAAGCGCTCGATGAGAGTGGTCTGAACCAAAATACACTCGGCCAACAGGTCCACGAGAAAGCAAGTCAATGGGCAAAACATCTCGGAAAACGATTCACTCCGGTTTTTAAACAAATTTTTCTTACCAGCATGATCATAAATATGCTGGCTCTTGTTTCCTCGCTCTTTGTCATGGCAGTTTATGATAAAGTAATAGGTAGCAACTCCCCTGATACTCTGTATTTTCTGGCAATTGGAGCACTCATGGCGATTGGTTTTGAATCCCTGCTGCGCTATCTTCGCGCCAGAAGCCTTGCATTTTTCGGAGTTCGCATTGATGCCATAATCACCCAATCTATTTTTGAAAGGCTGCTCTACCTTCCGCCACGAATAGTGGAAAGCTCTTCCATTCCGGCCCAGATTGCCCGTCTCAAAGACTTTGATTCTGTACGAAACTTTTTTTCAGGACCCGTGGGAATTAACCTGGTTGAAATTCCCTTTACCCTGATTTTTATCTTCACAATTTACTTTATCGGCGGATCGCTGGTGCGCATTCCCCTTCTCCTTGCTTTAGCATATGCCATACTGGGACTCATCATGCTTCCACGTATTCAAACGAGTACTGAAGAAGGAGCAGTTGCAAATGTACAACGCCAAACACTGATGGTGGAAACCATGCGTAAATTCAGGCCCATTCGTATCCATGGCGCCATGGATACCTGGCTTGAACGCTTCAGAAAACTTTCAGGGGTTTCTTCTTATACCTCTTTTAAAAGCTCTCAGCAGGCAGCCTTTGTGGAAGCTATCGCCTATGGGCTCTCTGTTGTCGCAGGGGTAAGCACCTTAACCTATGGGATATTTCTCGTCTGGGATCAAGTGATCACTACAGGCGCACTTATAGCAAGTATGATGCTGGTGTGGCGAGTCATTTCCCCCCTTCAATCAATTTGCAATTCGCTTGTACGTATCCGCTATATCTTTAGAAGTGTGGGCCAGGTTCACAAGCTTATGCGTTCCGCACCTGAAAACAGTACAACACTTTCAGATCAGCCTTTTCACATTAAAGGTGACATTACCTTCAGTGCTGTGGGACTTCGCTATACAACAGATCGCGGAGCCGTTTTCAGTGGTATGACACTTGATATCAAAGCGGGCGAAGTTGTTGCGGTAACAGGCCCCAGTGGATCTGGAAAATCCTCTCTTCTAAAACTCATAATCGGCCTCTATCCGCCTCAAATGGGTGCCGTATTAATCGACGGCCTTGATATTCGCCAGCGGGATCCCATTGCCCTCAGGCGAAACATCTCTTATGCACCCCAAATGCCGGAATTGTTTCATGGTTCAATTGAGCAAAATTTACGTATGTGTAAACCTGATGCGAGTATGGAAGAGCTCGAGAATTGTCTCCGCCTTGCCGGAGCATTGGATGACGTTAATCACTTTAAGGATGGTATGTCCTATTTTATTGGTGATTACCGGTCAGAGCAACTCTCCACAACCCTTAGTTATCAGTTGACCCTTGCCAGAACCTATCTGCGTGATGCATCAATCTTTCTCTTTGATGAAATGCCTCCCACACTTTTAGGGAAAACAACAGGCATACATTTTCACAAATATTTACGCGAGCACAGAGGTAGTAAAACCATACTCTACGTGACAGACCGGGAAGAAGACATACTTAAAGCTGACAAACTGATCTACCTGACAGGAACCGGACAGGTTCTGACTGGAGATCCTACTGAACTTCTTACAGCACTAAAAGAATAATAATTTAAAGGAAGCCTGCATCACCACACGGCCAGTCAATCATGAACAAGAAAACAAAACATGATAAAAATCAGCAGCTTCGCCTACTCGGCCTCACAGCGGTACTTGAGGAAGCGACCACTCCTTACCTGATCCGCACCTCCACCCTTATTGTTTCTGTGGCCTTTCTCTCCTTTCTGGTGTGGACTGGATTTGCCCAGATTAAAGAGGTGGCCAGAACTGTCGGAGAAATCGTACCATCAGGACATATCCAGATTATTCAGCATCTGGAAGGTGGAATCGTTGCTGACATACTGGTTGAAGAAGATCGGCTAGTAAACAAAGGACAGATTCTATTACGCATACGGGGGGAAGCCATAAAGGCTGATTTTGACCGTCTTGTTATCAGAAAAAACTACCTGGAGCAACGCCGCAAGCGGCTGAATGCTTTTTTAAACAGCGACAATAAATCACCTGAGCAAACCAGCACTTCGGATCCAGGATATGATATCCTGTCAGGAATGATCCTAGCACAAAATGATGAAAAACAGATTCTCAAAGAACAAATATCTCAAAAAAATGAACAGATAAGTCTCCTAAAACGTGAAAAGAAAACTATTCAAAAAAATCTTATCATTGCAAAACAATCCTTTCAAACCCAAAAAGAACTCTACGAAGAACGGCTGGTACCACAAACAAATTACCTGAATGCTCTTCAGGAAATCAATGCCCGGAAGGGACAGTTGGATGCCATGACTATTCAGATCAGGCAAGCTGAACAATCGGTAACAGAATTTAAATGGCGTTTCCAATCGCAGGATTCTAAAAGCAAAGATAATATTTTACAGCAACTGGGCCAACTCGAAGATGAGCTTGCTGAAAATAAAGAGATGATCAACAAAATCACCCGGCAGATTAAGCGTCTGGAACTCCGTTCTCCAACAAATGGTATAGTCAAAGGATTGGAGATTCACACCATAGGTGGCATTATTCCACCGGGCCAACCTCTGATGGAGATTGTCCCGCTGGACAAAGAGCTGATTGCTGAGGTGAGAATTTCGCCCACTGATATCGGACACATTAAAACAGGTGATCATGTCACGGTAAAAGTCACCACTTTTGATTTCTCTCGGTACGGATCCATTAATGGAACGGTATCTGGTCTTTCCGCCACCACATTTACAAATGAACATGGTGCACCATATTATAAAGGGATGATTAAACTCGAAAAACATTACGTGGGCAATGATCCTGAATTGAATAAGGTATTGCCCGGAATGATAGTGAATGCAGATATCATAACCGGTGAAAAAAGTCTTCTTGCATACATGTTGAAACCCATCCATCGTTCACTTAATTCTGCATTTATTGAACGCTAATTAAAGACACATAAAGAAAAGATATGAATAACGCGCAAGA
>Ga0256844_10000768_pt1 | contig 12099 bp, 9 predicted proteins | sample MusselsmetaG_FD_189100 | JGI IMG/M metagenome (GOLD analysis project Ga0256844, IMG submission 189100) | Mussel associated microbial communities from hydrothermal vent at the East Pacific Rise, Pacific Ocean - Mussels | ecosystem: Host-associated > Mollusca > Shell > Unclassified ... | reverse complement strand
ATATACCTTCGTACCGTCTTCTTTAACACGTTTCCTAGCTCTAATACGTTTTGCATTTTCCCAAGCAAATACCAAAGCAGACATAATAATACCAACAATTACAGCTACGGCTAAATCTTCAAAAACAGTTACCAAAGAAACGGTAACAATGACCAATGCATCTGCTAAAGGGATTTTACCTAAAATACGGAAACTAGACCAAGCAAAAGTTCCTATTACTACCATAAACATTACACCAACTAAGGCTGCAATTGGTACTCTTTCTATTAAACCAGAAGCATATAATATAAAAATAAGCAATAATAAAGCTGCCGTAATACCCGATAATCGGTTTCTTCCACCACCTTTTATATTTATTATTGATTGTCCTATCATTGCACAACCACCCATTCCACCAAAAAAACCAGTAACTATATTTGCACCACCTTGTGCTAAACATTCTCTGTTTGAATTTCCACGAGTTTCGGTTAATTCATCTATTAAATTTAAGGTCATTAGTGATTCTATTAAACCAATAGCCGCTAAAATTATAGAGTAAGGAGCAATAAATTTAATGGTTTCCCAAGTAAATGGCACTTTATTAAATATATCCCATTGAAATTTTGGTAAACTACCTTCTAAACCAGTTCCGCCACCGTCTTTTATAAAACTTCCTACAGTTGCTACATCTAGTTTACCATAGATTACAATTAAAGAAACAACAACAATAGCCACTAAAGCTTCGGGAATGTTTTTTGAGATTTTGGGTAATAACCACATTAATAACATGGTTAATAATACTAACCCAAGCATTAAATATAAATTATTGGTTGCCAAAAATTGTTTTGCAAAACCTTTTTTCTCAATTTTATAAATACCTTCTTTATCAATATTAAATTTTACTTTTTTTGTTGATGAATCGAACACCTGATTATCAAAAACTTCATAAGCAACCACCTTATTTTCTGGATTTATTAATTGTCCGTTTTTATTGATAAACATTAATTTTTTGGTTTGTACATCAAAGAGTTTATCACCATCAATAGACATTAATTTTTCTTTAGAAACCGTTTCTATCTTATTATTTCCAAAATTATCTTTTATAATTTCTTTAAACATTCCTAATTGCGATAGAAAAATCACAATTGCTAAACCATTTACAAATCCCATCATTACAGGATGCGGAATTAGTCGTACAAATTTCCCTAGTTTTAAAACACCCGCTAACATTTGTATGATTCCCATTAAAATTACAGTAGCAAATAAATAGTATAAACCAAGTTTATCGGCTTCTGCTCCCATTGCATTTCCACGAGCAACCAAAGAAACCATTACTACTGCCAATGCACCTGTTGCGCCTGAAATCATTCCTGGTCGTCCGCCAAAAATTGCGGTAATTAAGCCAATCATAAACGCTGCATATAAACCAACTAACGGATCTACACCAGCAACAAAAGCAAAAGCAACCGCTTCGGGAACTAATGCTAAAGCAACGGTCATACCAGATAATATATCGTTTTTTGCGTTACTTGTATGTTTTCTAATAAATGCAGTCATGAGGCTTATTTTAAGCGGGCAAAAATAGACTTATTTTTTTTAATGTATCTGATTTATAAATATTTAAATGAGAATGACTAACCTTCTGTATTTATCTCGTTATTCTTGATAGAATGAAAGGATTGGCTGAATTTGTATCTTGTGTAATTGAAACATCATTCCGAACAACGTGAAGGAATTTGTTGAATATAAAGTAAAACTTGTTTAATTGTTGAATCGTTTAATTTTGTGAATCAATCAAGTCATTAAAAACAATTCAACCTTTTAACGATTAAACAAATAACGTGTAGTTAATATCACAATTGGTTTAAATTAAACAGATTGCTTCGTCATACTTCCTCGCAATGACGTTTTTTAAACGCAGTATAATAATGATTAACTTGGAAATATTCTCGTCATTCCGAACATCGTGAAGGAATTTGTTGAAGATAATGTTTAACTGTTGAATCGTTTAATTTTATGAGTTATTCAACTTATTAAACAATTCAACCTTTCAACGATTATACAAATAACGTGTAATTAATATCACAATTAGTTTAAATTAAACAGATTGCTTCGTCATACTTCCTCGCAATGACGTTTTTTAAACGCAGTAAATAATTAACTTGGAAATATTCTCGTCATTCCGAACATCGTGAAGGAATCTGTTGAAGATAATGTGTAACTGTTGAATCGTTTAATTTCATGAATCAATCAACATATTAAACAATTAAACCTTTCAACGATTAAATAGACTGCTTCGTCATTCTTCCTTGCAATGGCGTAGTTATTAAAAAGTAAGTATATAATTGTTAAACACCACTCGTCATCTCTAACAAAATAAGGAATTCATTTTTTAACATTTTCAAAGCTAATCCATTTTTTAAAATAGTTAATTATTGGTAAAATTACTTTTTAGCAAGCATGTTTTTAACAAGACCTACAACAGTCATTAAAACTCCACCACCAACTCCACCAGAAACTAAACCGCTAAGCATTCCCATCATATCAAAACCACCAGAAGCTGCTGCTTCACCACCAAAGTTGATTAAACCACTTAGTTGTGGTACATATTTCATTGCTAAACTTCCTATAAGCCCAACAACTGTGTTACCAACAGTTCCCAAAGAGAATTTTTTTAATAAAGATCCAGCACCGTTTCCGCCTAAAGCGCCACCTGCTAAATTGATAATTGTTCCTAATACATCCATAATTTTTTGTTTTTTAGTTAATTAATAATGTTAAAGTAACAAAAATTATTTAACATTTCCAAATATCAGCTTTTATACTTCTTTCTTAAAGAGTAAAATAAGCCAATTTATAAAAAGATAGATGATGGTAATTAATACAATTCCAAATTTAATTATTGCAAAATAATAAGCTGTAGAAGCCCATATTTGTCTTAGGTCACCCAAAAGTAATCTTATCAAAGCAATGTTCTCAATAATATCAAAAAACGCTGCTATAAAAATGAGTAGTATTAAAAACTTTCCTAGTTTATAAATTGGTTTATTTTTCCATAACCTATTATTTACATTAAAAATTAATAATGCAATAAATGAAGAATATACCAAGAGAAATAAAAAATCGAAGCCTAAACTTAAACTCATATTTATTTTGGCATTGGCATCCCAAGAATTTAAAATGTCTTTTGTTGTATTAATATCTTTTGCCAATTCAAAAGAGGTAATTCCACTACTACAAACTTTATTTTTTAAAGGACTATCAAAAATTCTAATAGCAATAATATTAATGATTATTACAATCAATAAAAATAGTGTTAGCTTTTTTTTATGTGTTTTTATAAAGCCGTTCATTTTTATGGTGCTGGATTGGGTTGTGATACAAATACGGCTTCAATATCACTTAAAACTTCTTTTGAAAGTGTTATGTCGATACTTTCTATATTTTCTTTTAACTGGTTTAAACTTGTTGCACCAATAATATTACTTGTTAAAAAAGGCTGCTGGTTTACAAAAGCTAAAGACATCTGTGCAAAATTTAACTGGTGTTTTTTAGCAACTGCTGCATATTTCACAACGACACTTTCTACCTCAGCACTGTTGTATCTTCCCATTTGTGGATATAATGTTACACGTGAGTTTGGATGTTTTTTTCCATCTAAAAATTTACCCGATAAAATACCAAATGCCAAAGGAGAATAAGCCAATAAACCAATGTTCTTTTTAATAGCTATTTCGGCATTTCCAATTTCGAAAGTTCGGTTTAATAAACTATACGGATTTTGAATACTTATTGGTTGAGCTAAATTTTTAACCTTTGCTTCTTCTAAATAGCGAAGTATTCCATAAGGTGTTTCGTTGGATAATCCATAATGACGAATTTTACCTTGTTTTATTAAATCATTTAAGGTTTCTACAACCTCAGCAAAATTTTCTTCCCATTGCTCATCTTTAAAATGACGGTAATTACGCACACCAAAACAGTTTGTTTTTCGCTCTGGCCAATGCAATTGATATAAATCGATATAATCAGTTTGTAAACGCGTTAAACTCTTTTCAATGGCATCCAAAATAGCTGTTTTAGAAAAACCCATATTATCTCTTATATAGGATAATCCTGGAGACGGACCAGCAATTTTTGTTGCCAATATAATTTTATCACGATTACCTTTAGCAATCCACGAACCAATAATTTTCTCTGTACTTCCTTGAGTTTCTTTTCTTCCTGGAACGGAATACATCTCGGCAGTATCTACAAAATTCACACCTTTATCTAAAGCAAAATCTAACTGTTCATGCCCTTCTTTTTCGGTATTCTGCTCTCCAAAGGTCATAGTACCTAAACATATTTTACTAACTTCTATATTGGTGTTTGGTAAGTTTGTGTATTTCATTTGTTTTTTATTGATTTGTTGAAATATAATAAAAATTAAGCAAAAACCTGATACCAATTGTATTTTTTATCATCGGTTTCATCATAAATAGCCAATTTATAAAAAGACATTCCTATTTTTTTAAGAACACTACATGAACCTATATTTTTAGGATCGGCAATACCAATAATTCTTTTTAGGTTAAAATTTTCAAACCCATAATCTATAATTGGTTTTGCAACTTCGGTTGCTATTCCTTTATTCCAATATTCAGGTAAAAACCGAAAACCAATATCGGTTTCATTAAATTCTGGTAAAAATTTTAAACCTGCAAATCCTATAATTTTATTGGTTGGTTTATAGATTGCTGCCCATCTTCCGTAACCATATTTTTTATAATCACTATTATAAATATTTTCAATAATATGTTTCGCTTGTTCTTTAGATTTTAATGATATATCACCAGTATATTTATTTACAATATCGTTTGAACCAAATTCAAAAACAGCATCAATATCTTTTAAAGAGAATTCTCGAAGTATCATTCGTTCTGTTTCAATTATGGTGTTCATTCTTATACTATTTAATTCAAAATTGCTTCAATACCAGGTAGTTTTTTTCCTTCCAACATTTCTAGCATTGCACCACCGCCAGTTGATACATAACTCATTTTTTCTGCAAAACCAAATTGTTTTACAGCTGCAACAGAATCGCCTCCACCAACTAATGAAAAAGCACCTTCTAGAGTTGCATCGGCAATGGCAAAACCTAATTCTTTTGTTCCTTTTTCGAATTTTTTCATTTCAAAAACACCCAAAGGACCATTCCATAAAATAGTATTCGATCCCATAATTACAAAGGAATTACCAACATTGGTTTTTGGACCTGCATCTAATCCCATCCATCCGTCAGGAATATCATTAGCTTCTGTTATTATTGTATTTGCATCATTACTAAATGCATCTGCTGCAATAACATCGATTGGCAAATGAATTCTGGTTTTATTTTCTTTTGCTTTTGCTAAAATTTCTAATGCTAACTCCATTTTATCATCTTCACAAATAGATTCTCCAATATTTCCTCCTTGTGCTTTAATAAATGTAAATGCCATTCCACCACCAATAATAATATTATCTACTTTATCCATAATATTATTAATTACTTCTATTTTTGAAGATACTTTTGCACCTCCAATCACAGCTGTTACTGGTTTTTTACTATTATTTAATACTTGGTTGATACTCACAATTTCTTTAGCTAAAAGCAATCCAAAACATTTGTTTTTTGGAAAAAATTGTGCAATTACCGCTGTTGATGCATGTGCTCTATGTGCTGTTCCAAAAGCATCATTTACATAAATATCTCCCAATCTAGAAAGTTTTTCTGCAAAGGCTTTATCGCCAGATTTTTCTTCTTTATGAAATCGTAAATTTTCTAATAATAACACTTCTCCGTTTTGTAAATTACTTACTTCATTTTCTACTTCTTTACCAATACAATCTGATACAAATTTTACTTTACAGTCTACTATTTCTTCAACCTTAGAAACAATATGTTTTAAAGAAAACCGATCTTCAACACCTTTTGGTCTTCCTAAATGTGACATTAAAATAACGCTTCCACCATCTTTTAAAATTTTTAATATCGTTGGTTTTGCAGCTTCTATTCTAGTAGTATCGGTTACCTCTAATTTATCATTTAGCGGCACATTAAAATCTACTCTAATTAATGCTTTTTTATCTTTAAAATTAAAATTATCTATTGTAATCATGTTGGAAAAATTTGTTTTAACAAAAGTATTGTTTTTAAAATAGTTTAGGGTACAAACCGTGTAAATAATCAAAATACATCCTATAATTTCATAAAATGTTACAATGATTATAGCTTTTGTTACAATCGTTATAACAATTGTAAACATTCCATTTTAATTTTACCGTCATAGAAATTGGAATATTATTTCTATAAAAAAAATATAAATTTTATTAAAAGAAAATATTATGAAAAAAACAATTTTAATTCTTTTTACAGTAGTATTTGCAATGACAAGTTGCAATAAAGATGAAGACCCAGTAGATAACACTACTGTACCCACATTAACCACCTTAGTTATAACAGACATAACGCCTACAAGTGCAACAAGTGGTGGCGATATTACCGATGCTGGCGGAGCTGACATTACCAGAAAAGGTGTGTGTTGGAGCGCCTCGCAAAACCCTACCATACTAGATTTTGCTACAGATGAAGGGAACAACCCAAGCAATTACACCAGTACGATAGCAGGTTTAACAGCAAATACCACTTATTATGTACGTGCTTATGCCACCAATAGTAAAGGTACAGGTTATGGCAATGAACTGGAGTTTGTAGCAGAAAACATTTTTCCAGGTGAAAAAGTAGCCGTAGCAGGCGGTACTTTTAGTATGGGTAGCACTACTGGAAACGCAGATGAAGAACCCATACACAGCGTAACCCTAAGTAATTTTAGCATAAGTAAATACGAAATTACCAATGCCCAATACACAACGTTTATGAACGATATAGTAGCCAATTTAAATGGTAGTTTTAACGGTGTGAGATATTTAGATATGGGTGATGTCGATATACAAATAAGCCATACAGGTGGGCAATTTGTAGCAGATGCAGGCAAAGAAAACAGCCCTGTAATTTTTGTAAGTTGGTTTGGTGCTAAAGCCTATGCCGAACATTACGGAGGCAGACTGCCCACCGAAGCCGAATGGGAATTTGCCGCAAAAGGTGGTAACAACAGTAGTGGTTATACCTATAGTGGTAGTAACACTATAGATGATGTGGCGTGGTACATTACAAATTCAGGAGCTGCAACACATACTGTTGGTACAAAAAGTGCCAACGAATTAGATTTATACGATATGAGTGGTAATGTTTGGGAATGGACAAACGATTGGTATGATAGCAACTATTACAGCAGTAGCCCCAGTAGCAACCCGCAAGGACCTACAACGGGATCTTTTCGTGTTTTTCGTGGTGGTAGCTGGAATAACAATGCTAACTTCTGCCGTGTTGCCATTCGTAACGGCAGCAATTCCATAATAACTTTCAACACTTTGGGCTTTCGCCCAGTATTTGTCCCATAGTTTCAAAAGAATAGCCAGATAGTTACTATTGAACAGTTTATTATAAATACAATTAGTAAATAAAAATATAAAACCATAACCTATGAAAATCAAAATAATAATACTCATATTTATGATACCCTTTTCTTTCTTTGCGCAAGTAGGAATCGGTACAACAAATCCCGATAATTCATCTGCACTAGAAATTAGCTCAACTACAAGAGGATTGCTAATTCCAAGAATGACTTTTGCTCAACGAAATGCTATTGTAACACCAGCAGCAAGTTTATTAATATATCAAACAAATCTATTAAACGGTTATTATTTTTATAATGGAACTAATTGGCAGCGATTAGATTCTGGCAACTATTGGCAAAGAAATGGTACAAATTTAAATGTTGCAAATACCAATGATGATATTGTTTTTAGTAGTGATGAAACCAGTATCACCTTTGCGACTGTTTCTGGCGGTTCTGCACCAATGATTCACATGTTTAGAGGTGGTGGAAATACGGGTAATAGAATGCTAATAGCACATTCACAAAATAATCCAACTTGGGGAATACAATACAATGATACAGATGATGCTTTTAATTTTTTAAGAGGAGGAACTAAAAAATTAGAAATAGATTTAACAGGAAGCACACCTTTATCAATTTGGGGAACTACAGATTGGTTTGATGATGGAGGAACAGGTCAAAGAACAGCAAGAATTACTCATGCAAACGATGAAGGTTCAATAGTTCTATATAAAAATAACAATGTACAACACAGAATAAATGCAGGATTTAGATCCGTTATTAACGAACAAGGTTTGGACTTAGATTTTAGGATAGAGTCTAATAATAATTCAAATACTTTTGGTATTGATGCAGGAAGAGATGTAATGTTTGCAGGTTCAAATATTTTAAGTTTAACAAATAATGGAAACACTATGCCTAATGGAACGGTTATAGATTATGTAGCAGCTTTTTATAGTAACTTACATACAAATGGTACTGCTGTCCAAATGGGTACTACAGAATATATTATGGATTCGGGTAATTTACAGATGTCGGTTTATGGTAGTTGGCTTCCATATTATCCAATGGGAACTCCAGCATTTCAATTAGGAAATGCGGCACAAAGATGGCACTCTGTTTGGTCAATAAATGGTGTAATACAAACTAGTGATATTACCTTAAAGAAAAATATTAAACCCCTACAATTTGGTCTTAATGAAATTTTACAACTAAATCCTATTACTTATCAATGGAAAGAAGGATTTGATAAGACTACTAAAATAGGTTTTTCAGCACAAGAATTATTAGAAATAATCCCAAATGTTGTTGTAACACATAGTTATGTGTCAGAAGATGAAAAAAAAGAACCTGTTTTAAAGAAAAATAATAAGCTAGGTGTTAATTATAGCGAAATTATTCCTGTTTTAACAAAAGCCATCCAAGAGCAAAATAAACTCATAAAATCTTTAGAAGCAAGAATAGAAAAATTAGAAAACAAATGAAAAAAGCAATATTAATATTATTTTTATTGATGAATTTCTTTGTGTTCTCTCAGGATTTTAGATTCGATATTGGCTTAATTTCTGGAACTACATCTATGCAAACCGATTACGGAGAAAGAAGTCATTTTGGCTCTAGTTATGCTAATATGGGCTTTGGTATAGGAGGAGTTTATTACATAAGTTATGATTACCTAAGAGTAAAATGGAATGATAGAACAACTTACTTAAAAGACCATTTAAGATTAAGATTGGAATTATCTTATATGAAAACAAACCTAATACATAGAGGTAAATACACACAAGGAAACCCTGCATTTACCGATTTTTATAATGCAATGAATGGTACAAGTACCATCTTAAATTATGGTTTACAATTTGAATATACATTGTTTAATATGTCATCCCAAAAAAGATTTAATCCATATGTAAGTGTGGGCTTTTTAGGAAACTCAAATTCTCCAAAATTAGAATCAACTTTGGGTAATATTGAAACAAATCCTAGCTTAATACCTAGTGTATATAATAATGGAGTATTCTTAGATAAAAATAATTCCTCTTCGTTAATTTTAGGAATGGGTGCAAGGTTTTTACCAAAGGATTATTATAACAAATCTATCTATTTAATAGATTTTAGATGGCAACGGTTCAATTCTGATATTATTGATGGATTAAAACCAACACTAAACGCAAATAAATTTAATGATTGGCTGTTGTTTTTTAGCATTGGTTATATCTATAATTTAAATTAAAAAAATAGAGACGTTCTCGACTCCGCTCGAACTGACATTCAGTAACCAAAAACTAAGTATGAAACTATCTACTGACCTCTATAAAAAAAATCTATTTTTTAATTAAAATAGACAAAGACGTTGTTTGTTTTTTTAAAGCGGATTGAATTTTATTCAGTTCGCTTTTTTATGTTGAATTGTTTGTATAAAATATACTAACTTTGCAGCTTAAAAAAAATTATAATGTACAGAAGTCACAATAACGGAGAATTACGATTAACAAATCTAAACCAAGAAGTTACACTTAGTGGTTGGGTTCAAAAAATAAGAGATAAAGGATTTATGGTTTGGGTAGATATTCGTGATCGATACGGTATTACGCAATTAATATTTGATGAAGAACGTACAGATAAAGCTATTTTTGAAACTGCAAAAAATTTAGGTCGCGAATTTGTAATTCAGGTAACTGGAAAAGTAATTGAACGCCAATCAAAAAATAACAATATACCAACTGGTGAAATTGAACTATTGGTTTCTAAACTTACTATTTTAAATAAATCTGAAACACCACCTTTTACTATTGAAGATGAAACCGATGGTGGAGAAGATATCCGTATGAAATATCGTTATTTAGATATTCGTAGAAATCCTGTTCGTGAAAATTTAATTTTCCGTCATAAAGTTTCTATGGAAGTTCGAAATTACCTATCAAAAGCAGGTTTTATTGATGTAGAAACACCATATTTAATCAAATCTACACCAGAAGGTGCTCGTGATTTTGTAGTGCCAAGTAGAATGAACGAAGGACAATTTTATGCCTTACCACAATCACCTCAAACATTTAAACAACTTCTTATGGTTGGCGGAATGGACAAATATTTTCAAATTGTAAAATGTTTTAGAGATGAAGATTTACGTGCCGATCGTCAACCAGAATTTACACAAATTGACTGCGAAATGGCATTTGTTGATCAAGAAGATATTTTAAATCAGTTTGAAGGTTTAACCAGACATCTGTTAAAAGAAATTAAAGGAATCGATGTGGATAAATTCCCAAGAATGACTTATGATGATGCTATGAAAACATACGGAAATGACAAACCAGATATCCGTTTTGATATGAAATTTGGTGAGTTAAACGAAGTTGCACAACATAAAGAATTTAATGTATTTAATTCGGCTGAATTGGTAGTAGGAATTGCTGTACCTGGTGGAAATAAATTTACACGTAAAGAAATTGATAAACTTATTGATTGGGTAAGAAGACCACAAGTTGGCGCTAAAGGAATGGTTTATTGTAGAGTTAATGATGACGGAACATACAAATCATCGGTAGATAAATTTTATGATCAAGATGATTTAGCAAAATGGGCAACAGCTACCAATGCTAAAAAAGGTGATTTAATTATGGTGCTATCTGGCGATGCCAATCAAACAAGAACACAACTAAGTGCTTTACGTATGGAATTAGCAGAACGTTTAGGTTTACGTGATCCTAAAGTGTTTGCTCCATTATGGGTTGTCGATTTTCCGTTATTAGAATGGGATGAAGAAACCAACCGTTTCCACGCAATGCATCATCCGTTTACCTCACCAAAACCAGAAGATATAGAATTGTTAAAAACCGATCCAAAAAGCGTACGTGCTAATGCCTATGATATGGTATTAAACGGTAACGAAATTGGTGGTGGTTCGATACGTATTCACGATAAAGCAACGCAAGAAATGATGTTCGATTATCTTGGGTTTACCAAAGAAGAAGCACAAGAACAATTTGGATTCTTAATGAATGCCTTTACTTATGGTGCGCCACCTCACGGTGGATTGGCATTTGGTTTAGACCGATTGGTTGCTATTCTTGGTGGACAAGAAACCATACGTGATTTTATTGCTTTTCCAAAAAATAATTCGGGTCGTGATGTGATGATTGATGCACCCGCAAATATTGATGCCGCACAATTAAAGGAATTACGTTTAAAATTGGATTTGTAAATATTTAAATCATTTTTTGTTTTAATAAACAAATGAAAATCAACCCAAAAAAAATAAGAACCAAATTTTTTAAGTGGAGATATAAGCATATATCTAACCAGCAGTTTACCTATATGCTAAGTATTGTTGTTGGTTTATTAGCTGGTTTAGGGTCGGTTATTTTAAAGAATTTAACCCATTTAATTCAGCAATTATTAGAAGGAAATATTATAAAAAACTACCATCACGCTTTTTATTTTATTTTTCCGATTATTGGTTTGTTTATAGTTTATTTCATCAAACGTTATTTTATAAAAAAAGAAATCTATCATGGAATTCCGTCAACACTATATGCTGTTGCAAAGAAAAACGGAATAATGGAACGTTACAAGCTCTATGCTTCTTTAATAACTGCACCAATTACAGCAGGTTTTGGTGGATCGGTTGGTTTAC
>Ga0256844_10000767_pt1 | contig 12107 bp, 9 predicted proteins | sample MusselsmetaG_FD_189100 | JGI IMG/M metagenome (GOLD analysis project Ga0256844, IMG submission 189100) | Mussel associated microbial communities from hydrothermal vent at the East Pacific Rise, Pacific Ocean - Mussels | ecosystem: Host-associated > Mollusca > Shell > Unclassified ... | reverse complement strand
GACAAAGATTATGGTAGATGATATGCGTATGCCCCAAGAGCTTAGAAAAACAGCAAAAAAAGAGATGGTTCGTTTTAGAACATTGGGGTGTTACCCCTTGACAGGAGCTATCAACTCAACGGCTACTACTCTGCCAGAGATTATTAAAGAAATGTTACTCTCAACCAGTTCAGAGAGAGAGGGACGATTGATTGATAAAGACCAAGAGGGTGCGATGGAACTTAAAAAGATAGAGGGTTATTTTTAATGGAGCAGATAGAAGATATTGAAGATTATTTAAAAGAGCATGAATCTAAAGATATGCTTCGTTTTTTAACGTGTGGTTCTGTAGATGATGGCAAATCTACGCTTATTGGTCGAATGCTTTATGACTCTAAGATGATTTTTGATGACCAACTTTCTGCCATTGAGAGTGAAAGTAAAAAGTATGGTACCACAGGCGACAAACTTGATATGGCTCTTTTGGTTGATGGATTACAGAGTGAGCGAGAGCAGGGGATTACCATTGATGTTGCCTATCGTTTTTTTACAACTGAGAATCGTAAATTTATTATTGCAGATACCCCTGGTCATGAGCAATATACACGAAATATGGTTACTGGAGCATCCACTGCTGATGTTGCAATTATTTTGATTGACGCTCGAAAAGGGATTTTGACTCAAACAAGAAGACACAGTTTTATTGTTAATCTTTTGGGAATTAAAAATGTTATTGTTGCTATTAATAAAATGGATTTGGTAAATTTTTCACAAGTGGTATTTCATGAGATCCAAGAAGCCTATAAAAAGCTCTCTTTTGAGCTAAATCTTGAAAATATCTACTATATTCCTATCTCTGCTTTGGATGGAGATAACATTGTTAATCGAAGTAGTAAAATGCCTTGGTATGAGGGAAAAGCTCTTTTAAATCTTTTGGATACGATGGATATAAAACAAAAAGAAAAAAATGAAACGTTTAGGTTTCCTGTTCAATATGTCAATCGACCCCATTTAAACTTTCGAGGCTTTTGTGGAACGCTGATTGGTGGTTCGGTAAAAGTGGGCGATGATATTACTATTTTACCTTCAGCTCAATCTACAAAGGTTAAGAGTATTATTGATGCAAGTGCAGTGACAGAAGAGAATAGATTAGCCACCGTTGATGAAGCTTTTACAAATATGGCTGTAACCATTACCACTGAAGATGAAGTGGATATTTCAAGAGGCGATATGATAGTTCATACCCATAGTATTCCCTCGGTCTCTAATAATCTAAAAGTAATGCTGGTTTGGATGGATGAGAAACCGATGCGAACGGATAGGGTTTATAATATAAAACGTGGTACAACATTGATTACAGGCTCATTTGAGAAGATAAATTATAAAATTGATGTAAACTCCTATAATCGTGTTGAAGTCAATCAGTTAAAACTTAATGATATAGCTTCTTGTATAATGAGACTAACTCGTCCAATTACAGTAGATAGCTATAGAAAAAATCGTTTGTTAGGAAGTTTTATTGTGATAGATAGAATTAGCAATAATACAGTTGGTGCAGGGATGGTTGTAGGGCTGAGTCGAAGAGATATGGCAGATGTTAATAGCCGAGTTTACAGTGAAGCAGAAAAAGAGTTAAATGCTTACGTTCGAAAACATTTTCCTGAGTGGGATTGTAGGAGTATTTAATGTTCAAAGAGACCAACATCCGCTCAATTGTCAAAGGTATTAGTTGGCGTTTTATTGCAACGACTACTACGATTATTATCGTCTATTTTTTCTTTGGTCGTTTAGATTTGGCAATTATGGCTGGGATGATAGAAAGTATCGTTAAAGTTGGACTATTTTGGGGTCACGAGCGTATTTGGCAGAAAGTAAGATGGGGAAAACAGAAGATAGAACCATTTAATTTATGGTTTACAGGTTTACCCCTTTCAGGAAAAACAACTATTGCCGATAAAGTATACAAAGAGCTTGAAAAACTTCAAATTCCGATAGAACGACTGGACTCAAAAGATATGCGTAAGCTTATTCCTAATATTGGATTTTCAAGAGAAGAACGAAACCGACACATGCATCGTATTGGACATTTGATTCAAACACTACAAAAGAACTCTATATCAACTGTAGCCTCTTTTGTCTCTCCCTATAGAGAGTCAAGAAAAGCGATTAGAGAGATGGTTAAAAATAATATTGTTGTTTATATTAAGGCTGATATTGAGAGTTGTAAAGAAAGAGATTATAAAGGTGCTTATCAAAAAGCGTTAGATGGAAAGTATCAAAATTTTACAGGGGTTAATGATACTTATGAAGAGCCAAAAAGAGCAGAAATTGTGATTGATACAGATAATATTTCAGTAGATGAGGCTGTAGAAATTATTGTAGAGTTTATTAAAAAGAAGTATATAAAATGATCAAAGATAAAAATATTGTGTGGCATAATCATCAAGTAACCAAAGAGGAACGTTTGCGTTTAAAAAAACAGAAAGCGACTATTTTATGGTTTACAGGATTAAGTGGAAGTGGCAAATCGACCATTGCAAATGCTGTTGAGTGTAAACTTTACGCGTTACATCGACACAGTTATCTGCTTGATGGAGATAATATTCGTTTAGGACTCAATCGTGATTTGGGGTTTTCAAATGAAGATAGAGTTGAAAATATTAGACGTATTGCAGAAGTATCTAAACTTTTTGTTGATGCAGGAGTGATTGTCTTAACAGCATTTATTTCCCCTTTTAGAGAAGATAGAGAGAGTGTTAGATCATTGGTAGAGGATGGTGAGTTTATAGAGATTTTTGTAGATACTCCTCTGGATATTTGTGAAAGTAGAGATCCAAAAGGACTCTATGCCAAAGTGCGAAAAGGAGAGATTCCCAATTTTACAGGTATCTCATCAGTTTATGAATCACCTTTAAACTCAGATATTTATATACGAAGTGATTTAAAAAGTTTGGATGAGTGTGCTCAAGAGATTATAGATTATTTAAAAAGTAGAGGTTACTTAGATGCAACAAGAGATTAAATTAGAAGATATTGAGTTAGAAAAAATTGTAGCAATAGCTCAAGAGGCAGGAGATGCTATTATGGCGATTTATAATCAAAATTTTTCAGTAGAGTACAAAGAGGATAAATCTCCTTTAACTAAGGCTGATATAAAATCAAATGAGATTATCTGTTCTAGATTAAATAGCTTATATCCAAATATTCCTATACTCTCAGAAGAGAATAAAGCTGTTGAGTATAGTGAAAGAAAAAATTGGAATTATTTTTGGCTGATTGATCCTATAGATGGAACAAAAGAGTTTATAAAAAAGAATGGAGAGTTTACTGTTAATATCGCATTAATAGAAAAAAATAGACCTGTTTTGGGGGTTGTTTATGCTCCTGTATTAAAAGATATGTATTGTGCAAAAAAAGGAGAGGGAGCATTTAAAAATGGTCAAAAACTTCCTCTGTTTATTAATGAAAATCCTAAAAAAAATTTAAAGGTGGTTGCTTCTAAATCACATCTTTCCAAAGAGACACAAGATTTTATAGATAACTTAGAGAGTGAAAATGTTGAGCAGGTATCAAAAGGAAGCTCTTTAAAACTCTGTATGGTTGCAGAGGGAAGTGCCTATATTTATCCTCGGCTTGCTCCTACAATGGAGTGGGATACTGGGGCAGCTGATGCTATTGTTAGAGAAAGTGGAAAAATGAGTTATCAATTTGAAAATAAAGAGCCAGTATTATATAATAAAGAGAATTTATTAAATCCTTGGTTTGTAGTACAATAATTTCAAAAGAGAAAAATATTAAATTGATTTATATTTTTGATTGTATTTTTTTTCAATCTATTTGATATTGTAAATTAGCTATAATTCTTTAAAAATTTTTCATCTGAAGGAACTAGAATGACATTAAAAGGCTTAAGAAAATTATTTAAAAAGCCACATATTTTTGTGAAAGATTATGTAACTAAAAGTAAAAATAAAGATGAACAAAAAGAGATTTTATATAAATTAATAAAATTAAATTTACCTTTTGATACGTTCTATTTTTTTCTATCAAAAGAAGTTTCTAAAGAAAAAAAGAATACAGTTTTAGAAAAAGAGTTATTAGAAAAAGCGTATTCAATTAAGGAAAAAGATGGTTATCTTTATAAAAAAATAAATATTTTAAAGGCAAAAAAACAGTATTGGCAAACAGTTGAAGCCTATGATAAGTTAATAACATCATCTAAGTCTGTACAATTTAAATGGCATAAAGAGTATGCCTTAGTGTTGGAGCAGATGCATGATTTTGAAAATGCTTCACAAAAGATGGAAAAAGTTATTGAAAAATCTAAAAATGCTGATGACTGGTTTCTTTATGGTTACTTTTTAGAAAGAAACAATAGTAAGATGTTATCAAATAAAGCCTATGCAAAAGCTATACTATTAGATAAAAATAAAAATGCTAAACAGTATGGAATAGGAATATTTTTTGAAAAAAAAGGTCAATGGAGTGAAGCCAAAGATAAGTATGCCCAAAGTATAAAGAACAATCTTATGGATGCAAAACTTAGAGGTCGTTATGCTTTAACCTATGAGAAATGTTATGAGTGGAAAAAATCTGAAGAGGAGTATCTTAAAGCTATAAGTTTGAGTTTTAATGAAACTTCTTGGTATTATAAATTAGGTTTTGTACAAGAGAGACAAGGGGAATATGAAAAAGCAGCAGAAGCCTATGAGTATGCTGCCAGAAATAGAGAGATTCATACACCTTATTGGTATTACCGTCTAGGTTATGTACTTATAAAGTTAAAAAAATATGAAGAAGCTTGTGGTGCTTTTTTGATGATGAAAAATATAAATTTACCTTTGAAGCCAAAGAATAATAATTTACTTTTTGATAATTTAAAAAAGAATGTTCAAAATTCTAGTGAATTTGTAAAAGATTTTGTAACTAATAATAATATAAGCAATGGTAAAGATTGGGAAAAAGTAGCATATCTCTATTCTCAGATAGAAGACTATAATAAAGCTACCAATGCATTTAAAGAGTCGATTTTACGAACAAATTATTTTGATGAAAATTTATATTTTGAATTAGGACATATGCTTACTTATGAAAAATTATTTAAAGAGGCATCTGAAGTATTTTTAGCTCAAAGAGTTATGCCCAAAGCACATGGCGTTATAGAAGCACCATTTAATAAAAATAAAACTTTACATAATCTTATAACCTATACAGAGTTTTATGAAAATCTCTCAATCGAAGATAATATTGTACTTTATGAAAGTTATCATGGTAGTGCCATGAGTTGTAGTCCTTATGCTATTTTTAAATCTTTATTAGAAGATGAACGATTTACTAACTATTTACATATTTGGGTTATAAATGATGAAAATAGTATTAAATCAGATTATAAAAAATATAATAATGTGATTTTTATTAAAAAGAACTCGGCACTCTATATGAGATATTTAGCTACTGCAAAGTATGTTATTAACAATACTACTTTCCCTGATTGGTATATTCGAAAAGAGAATCAAATTTATCTGAATACTTGGCATGGGACTCCTATAAAAACATTAGGAAGAGATGTTGAGAATGATTTTATGGCACATAGAAATCAAACTAAAAACTTTTTACAAACATCTCATATTATTAGTCCAAATAAACATACTACAAAAGTTTTAGAAGAGAGTTATGATATAAAAGATATTTATACAGGGGTATTGGCGACTACAGGGTATCCAAGACAAGACTTGATGTTAAATATAGCTGATGAAGAGAAAGAGAGTATTTGTACAATATTAAAGATAGACAATTCAAAAACAGTTGTTTTATACGCTCCAACTTGGAGGGGTACTGTAAGTGGTGCTACATTTGATACAACGCAACTAGAGAATGATATTCAATATTTATCAACCTTAGAAGATGTGGAGATACTTTTTAGAGGTCACTATATGGTTGAAAAATTTCTAAAAAATTTAAATATTGAGATAACAGTTGTTCCAGCTCTAATAGATACAAATAGCCTTTTATCTATTGTTGATATTTTAGTAACAGATTATTCAAGTATTTGTTTTGATTTTATGGTTATGGAAAAACCTATTATTTACTATATATATGATAAAGAGGAGTATTTAAAAGAGCGAGGTCTTTATTTTGAAGTTGAGACAATTGGCGATTATATTTGTTATGATATAGATGAAGTAAAAAATTCAATTCAAGAGATTGTTAAAGAGGAACAACTGTTTAAATTACAAAAAAAGGCAAAAAGTGATTTTTGTGTTTATGATGATGGATTAGCAACCAAAAGAGTTGTTGATTTAATATTTTTCAATAAAGTAGAAAAACTTGAAATTGCTAAACAAGAAGAAAAAGAGTCTATATTAATTTATGGTGGTCCATTAATGGCAAATGGTATTACTACATCTTTTATTAATTTATGTAATCTTATAGATAAGAGTAAATATACCGTAACGATTACATTTGATCCTAATGCAGTTTTACTTGAAGATACAAGAATAGAGCAGTTTAATAAACTTAACCGAGAAATAAAGGTTGTTCCAAGATTTGGAAAAATGCTCATGACACTTGAAGAGAGAGAGCTGATTGGAAGATTTAACTCAGATAGAGGTTTAAATGGTGATGAAATGTGGGATATATTTGAATATGCACATAAAAGAGAATTTAAGCGTGTATTTGGATATGCAAAATTTGACCATATTATTAACTTTGAAGGTTATACAGTATTTTGGTCTTTACTCATGGGAATGAAATTAGATGGGGTTAAGAGTAATGCTATCTATCAACATAATGATCTTTATGCTGAATATAAAATGAAATATTCATACTTGAAACAAACATTTGAAAGCTATCGTTTTTATGATAAAGTTGCCTCTGTTTCTGAAAAAACAAAAGAGCATAATCAAAATAACTTATCAGAAAATTTTGATGTTGAAAGTAATAAATTTATCTATTGTGACAATGTACAAGATATAAAACATATTTTAGAGAAATCAAAAGAAAAAATTGAGATTGAACCACATAGAAAAATTTTTGAAAATAAAAAAGTGTTTATTAATATTGGTAGATTGTCCCCAGAAAAAGGACATATAAAATTAATTAATGCTTTTTCTAAATTACATAAAAAATATCCAGAAGTTTGTTTGGTTAATTTAGGTCATGGTGTACTTAAAAATGAGATTCAAGCATTAATTAAAATGTTAAAATTAACAAAAAATGTTTTTTACCTAGGTCAAGTCTCTAACCCGTACTCTTACTTAAATGCTTCAGATTGTTTTATACTACCTTCTGACCATGAAGGACAGCCTATGACGCTGTTAGAGGCACTTATTTTAGAAAAACCTATTATTGCTACAGATATTGTTGGTAATCGAAGTGTCCTTGAAAATCGACCAGGTCTTTTGGTTGAAAATAGTGAAGATGGAGTTTATATAGGGATGTTAGACTATATTGAAGGTAACTACAAAGAAGAAAAGATGTTTGATGATCAAGAGTATAATAATAATGCTTTGAATATGTTCTATAGTAAACTTTTATGGAATAATTCTAGTATAAAATAAAAAAGGGAAGTTAAATAATGAGTAAATTAAGGCTTATAAGTTATAGCATGGTTAAAAATGAAGAAGATATTATTGAAATTTTTATTAGAAAAAACTTAGAGATATTAGACCATATGTATATATCTGATAATATGTCGCAAGATGGAACAAGAAAAATTTTAAATAGTCTTATTCTTGAAGGCTTACCTATTACGGTTTGGGATGATCTTGATCCAAGGCATCTTCAATCTAAAAAGACGACAACTGCTTATCATAAAATTTCTAAAGAAGATAATTTTGATGGGATTTTTTTTATAGATTCTGATGAATTTTTATTAGGAGATAAAAAAGAAATTACTGAGTTTTTTAATGTAGGGAGGGTTTATGAATTAGAAAGAATTAGATATGTCATTAATAATTTAGAAGAGAATAAAGAATCTTTTTTTGAAAAAATGAAATATAGATTAAAAAAACCTGAATCAAGTAAATCAATGCTATTTCATGATAAAAAAGAGTGTGAGAATATTCGAATTGGTGAAGGAAATCATTATATTTATCATCATGGAAAAGTTTTAAATCATGGTTTATTAAATTTAAAGATAGCACATTTTCCAATGAGAACAAAAGAACAGTTTATTCGAAAAAATTTACTTGGATGGCTCTCTCTTATGCAAATTAACCCAGATGCATTAAATGAAAAAAATCCTGTTGGAAAACACTGGAGAGATGCATATAAATTTATTTTAGATAGGGATTGTACTTTATCAAATCATGAATTTTATAAATATTTATATAAAGTAGATACCTTTCAAGAGATATCAAAAATATTAGTATATGAACCTATTACAAGTGAGCATTTCTTGAAATATACAAATAAAAAAGCAAGTACTTCAGTTACCTCTTTATTAGTTAAATCATTTCAGTCTTCAATAGAGTATCAAGAGAAAAAAGTATTTCCTTCTTCAAATATTTCAAAAAAAGAATTTTTATTTGCAAATAAATTAGGAAAAGAGCAAATATTAAATTCTTCGTTAGAGATAGTTCAATTTACAAGTATTAAAAAAAATAATATTAGAATTAAAAACAATCAAATTATTTTTAATTCTGAAAAAAATTATTTATTAAATTGTACTTTAAGTATTTCTAATCTTTTAAAGAAAAATGAAGTTATTGAATTACAAGTACGAAAAAATAAACAGTATTTTAGACGTGTGTCTTACAGTATGATTAAAAATGGTCAATACTCTGTAAGTATATCTGTAAGTATATCTTCTAACATTAATGATACTTATAGTATTTATTATAAAGGAGAAAAAGGAAATATTATTAATGGTAGTGGTGGTGTAACTTGGTTAGAAATATTGGAAGTTTAAAATGAAAATTAAAAAAACAATAATAACCTACGGAACATTTGACATGTTCCATATAGGACACCTTAAACTATTACAGCGTCTAAAAGATATGGCAGATGAGCTTATTGTTGCTATTTCAACCGATGAGTTTAATCGTGGAAAAGGAAAAAAAGTGATGATTCCTTATGAGCAAAGAGCAGAGATAGTGGCTAATATTAAATGTGTAGATAGGGTTATTCCTGAAGAGAATTGGGAGCAAAAAGTAACAGATGTAAAAAAGTATGATATTGATATTTTTGCAATTGGAGATGATTGGAAAGGGGAGTTTGACTTTTTAAAAGATTATTGTGAAGTAGTTTATTTAGAGAGAACCAAAGATATATCAACTACACAACTTAAAAAATCGTTAACTAATTTTATGTCTATTCCTAAAGAGGACATTATTAATGCTTTTGAAGTGATAGAACTGCTTAAAAAAGATTTTGAATAAAATGTTTACCAAAGCCAATATAAAAAACTTTCTAAGAGATTTTAGAAAAAATCTCTTCTGTAGAGGAAAAGAACAGAATATAGATGAATATAAATATTTTATTTTTATAAACTCTAAAGTGACCAATATTATTGATCAGATTTTTCCTCATTTTGAAAAGGAATTTTTAGATAAAGATAAAGTTTTAATTGTTTATAAGCATCATTTTGAGAGTGTTAAATATATTGAACGAGATATAAAAAAATATGGGCTCCAAGGTCACTGTATTATTAATTTAAGGGATATTCCATCCGTAAAAGATGCAATATGGATTTATACTCATAATAGTATGCATAACTTTGCCGTGATTAATAAAAATCTCTACTCTACACATATTTGGATTGGGCATGGAGATAGCGAAAAAATTGCCTATTATAAAAAAATGATTCGTATTTATGACTATATCTTTGTGGTTGGAGAGTTATCAATAGAGCGTTTTCTAACCCATAAAATTTTTAGAGAAGGGGAGCGTTATAAATTTATTCGTATTGGAAAAATGGCTCTTTGTTCGGTATTGCCAACCACTGTAACAGAGGGTAAAAAAGCAATGTTATTTGCACCCACTTGGGAAGGAGCAATGGCAGAAGAAAATTATGCTACATTGCATTTACACCAAGAGAATACAGAGTTTATTGAAAGGATAAGTAATCAATTAGATATTGATACAATTGTTATTAAATTACATCCAAATACAGGAATACGTGACTCTAAAGTTGTTCATCAGACTATTAAAATAGTTAAATCTCTTTTAAATTTAGATAAAAAACTTATTTTTATCGCAGAAAAAGGTGATTGGATTTATGGATATATCTATAATGAGTTTAAAGATAAACTAGCATATAGAGATAAGCTTTATCAGTTAATTGATTATAAGTTTGAAGTTGCTGTAGCTAATATTTCTGCAATGGCTCCAATGATAGATATAGAGGGAATTAAAACATTTGTTATATATGATAAAGAGATTGAAATTCAAGAGAAAGTTATTTTAACTTCTGGAGAGAAAGTCAATTTAAGAGATTTGAAATTGAAGTATAACTTTAAACATACTATAGTTAAGAGCTTAGTAACATATGAAAAAAATTGGAATGAGTTAACTCCAAAAGAGATATTTAGAGAAGTGGAGCTTTTTATAAATCGTTAAAATCAGTAATACTATGATATAATTTAAATAAACCTTAACATTATTATATAATGTTATAAAATATTTAAAGGATTGAGTATCTCTAAAAATATTATTAAATACCCTTCAAACCAAAATAGACTCTATTTCTTTAATTTCTCCCCATGGAGAATGATGCAGATAGAGTCTTTCTTTTATGCACCAAATAATCAAAAGTTTATATGTAAAAATTTGGAAGATGCTTTAAATAAAGGTTTAGAGAATAGTTCTAATATATTTATCTATGGGATTATAGAGTTTCCAGAAGTAGAAAAATTTGCTTACGATAATGAAATGGTTACCTATAGAATTGAAGATGCTTTTATTCGTTCTGTTGCATTGGGGTCTGGGTTTGCTAAACCATATTCATTGAGTGTTGATTCACGAGGTATCTATTTTGATCCTCGTAAGCATTCAGATTTAGAATATATGTTTGAAAATTCTGATTTTACAGAAGAACTTTTAAAGAGAGCAAAAAAAGTGAGAGAAGAGGTTGTCGCTTCTAAATTTTCTAAATATAACCACTTAACACATCAGGAAATAGAGATTGATAGAGATAATTATGATAAAGTTATTTTAGTAACAGGGCAGGTTGAAGACGATATGTCGATTAAATTTGGGGCATTTGGATTAAATAATAGTGATTTACTAGAGATGGTTAAAGAGAAAAATCCTGAAGCATATATTATCTATAAGCCTCATCCTGATGTTCTTTCAGGGAATAGAGTAGGTCATATTTCTAAAGAGATTACAGATGTTTGTGCCAATGAGGTTCAGACCAATATAAGCATAGACTCTTGTATTGCAGTAAGTGATGAAATACATACTTTAACCTCTGGGGCAGGGTTCGATGCTCTTTTACGTGGAAAAGATGTTTTTACTTATGGTATGCCCTTTTATGCAGGTTGGGGATTGACTACAGATTATAGAAAATGTGAACGACGTACACGAATCTTAACTTTAGATGAATTGGTAGCAGCCACACTTATTTTGTTTCCAAGGTACATCTCTCCTAAAACAGGAAAGTTTTGTGAAGTAGAACAGACATTAAAAGAGTTAAAAGAGGAGCAAGAACTTTATTTTTCTAATAGACTATATAGATATAAAGTAAATTTAAAAGGCTATTTGTTACCACGTGCAAGAAAAACGATTAGAGCCTTATTAAAGCCATTTAAATTAAAAATTTGAAAGGTCTTCTCTTTTTTTTGTAAGAACAAAAAGGGCTGTTTTCCAAATAATTTTAACTTCAAGTACAATATTCCAATGTTTAATATAGTATAGGTCATACATAAGTTTCTGCTCAGCATCAAGTTTACCAGCACCATATTGGTATTTTATTTGAGCCAATCCTGTAATGCCTGGGGCTATAACATGACGCTCTTTATAATAGGGGATTGCTTTATTAAACTCTTTTGTCCATATTTCTCGTTCAGGTCTAGGACCTACAAAGTGCATCTCTCCTTTAAAAACATTCCAAAGTTGAATAAGTTCATCTAGTTTACTATGTCGTAACTTAGCTCCCCAAGGAAATGTTCTAGGATCATTTTTAG
>Ga0256844_10000766_pt1 | contig 12121 bp, 12 predicted proteins | sample MusselsmetaG_FD_189100 | JGI IMG/M metagenome (GOLD analysis project Ga0256844, IMG submission 189100) | Mussel associated microbial communities from hydrothermal vent at the East Pacific Rise, Pacific Ocean - Mussels | ecosystem: Host-associated > Mollusca > Shell > Unclassified ... | reverse complement strand
CTTCTTATCAGGGTTAGTCGAAGGCGCACAGCTAAGTTCCAGCTTCTTCTTATCAGGCGCAGCCCAAAAACAATGCCATAACGCATTATTTAATTTACGCGTTACAAACTCAGCCTTGCCCTCAAAGCCCGCCACCAAACGATCAATCCCCAAGGCATTATCAGCCGTCGCCTTCCAAACACCCGTAGCAGGATGCGGCGAACAAGCGCTTAAAAACAAAGCAGCAAAAATAATTAAAAGAGAACTACGAAGCATTAATTTTTTCATACGTTATATTTCATAAAAAGTCAGACAAACAAGGTGCAAATAAAACGCAAGGTTATCACGCCGCCAACCTTGATTCACATGATATAAGTCAGTTCACTATTGTCAGAATCTACAAAACAGCTTAAACTCCCGCTTCTTCTGGAAGAGTGTCCGAGTGGCCTATGGAGCACGCTTGGAAAGTGTGTGTACGTTTATCCGTACCGAGGGTTCGAATCCCTCCTCTTCCGCCAAATATTAAAAAAGCCCCCCTAGCCATAAGCTAGGGGGGCTTTTTTAATATTTAACGAAAAGGAGGGACTTGGTTCATATTGCTGGTTCGAGCCGAGCGACAGCGAGACCAGCGACCGCTAGGGAGCTAATCCCGTGTAGATATTATTTATATTTCAACATTTCATTTTTCTATTTCTTTAATAGCTTTCTTCAAAGTTACTCTATACCGCCCGAGTCTAAACCCGCTAAGTTGCCCTTCTAGAAGCTCCTGTTTCTCCCCCATTAACTCATTTATTTTTATTAACCATTCCTTTTCATCTTCACAATTATTTTTAAAGCTATATCTTTTCTCAAAAACCCTACTAACCAGATTTTGCCCAAAAGGTGAAAGAGAAATAAATGTATCTACAAACTGTTCAGGATTAATAGAACTAAGTATAGGTACATCGCAATACGTACATTCATATCCCAACAGGATCAATTTACCAGCAAAAGCATTGACATCATTAGCCATCAATTTTAATAAATCCTTCCCTGTTTCAGGCAGTTTTTCAATACCCGCTTCATCTATTTGGCTATCAATAAACTGACAAAATTCTTGGAATCCTTCAGAATCTTCACCTAGAAAGCCGTAACCTCCATACGAATTATTCCACCGATAACGGTCAACATGAATATCAGGTAATTTATTATTACCCCTAAGCCACTTTACATATTCTCTTGCCTTATCTAATATTTCTTCTTTCGATTTATTATAGAGACCCATCTTAGAGAATTGTAAAAATTCAGCAACCACGTGCTTTACTTCACCTATTTCTTCATACTTTCTATCTTTAAAAGATTTTTTTACCGTCGCGAAGCTCTTATTAAAATCATCATCAGTTATCTCCCAGTAGCCCCATAGCTTTAGCCAATCAGGCGTATTTTCTTGAAAATATTTACTATCTAATAAATAACTATTTATCACTTCACTATCAAGTAACCCTTTACCAAAAATTTCTTCCCATGTTTCTATTTCTAATATTGGAAAATATAAAGAAGGTATGAGCAAGTCTGTATATTTTTTTTCAATCAAGTCAAAGGGACTTCCTTTTTTATTACTACTTCGTTTTGGCTTCAAGTTTTCAGCTAATAATTTCCCACTTTTAATTTCAAATAAATACACCAAATATAATTTAAGCAAATCAACCTGTAATTCATTACTTGATTTTACTTTTTCACTAAGTATTTGATAGAAACGTTCAAAACCCCAGAGGGCTCGCTTTAAATGTCTTAAATTATCATAAGTTGATTGAATATATAGATTTGAAATTAGCTGTTTTTGCTCTTCATAAAACTTCATAATTTCTTTAGAGTCAAAGTTAGAAATAAAGTCATCCAAAGCCCCTTCTAAATCAGCTTTCACCTCAAAAATCTCACCAATGAGCTTTTCTTTTATATCTTTATATATGAGTTCTGTTTGCTCACTATTTGCCCCACTACTTTGTTTTTCTTGAATAACTTTCTCATTGGCAATAATAATAGCTTTAAAGCCTTGGTGTTCTACAAAATGGTTGATGTAACCTAATACATCGTTGATATGCATAGAGCATCGTTCTAAATCATCAAATATAAAAATATAATTTTTGTTTTTTGGAATAAAACTGAGAATATTGAAATCAGGTACTTTCTCACCAAAAGCTTTTTTTAGAGCACTAAGTCCCTTCTTAACCATTTCATTTTTAACTAAACCACTTTTCTCAATAAATAATTGAGTCATTATCTCTTGCTCAATTTTCTTGGTACTTTTTACTCCATACAAACTGATGTAAATAAACTCTCCAATCTCCTTTGATTCTTTCAATGATTTTTTAATAAACCAAGTTTTACCTGAACCCCAAGCGCCCTTCAGTAAAACCGCATATTCTGGAGGATTTGGAAACTGATAATAATATTCGAGAAAGTCTTCAATATGTTTATTTGGAGTTGTCATAACTTATGTCTTTAATTGGCTTACGCTAACGGCTTCCATTCTATTTCCTCTTGTATAGTTGTTGTTGGTACATCTTAGTATAACTATTCAACAATCACACCCCCCTACTTTTGCATGGCTACGTGCTTTAGAAACAAAAAAGGGGCTAAAAGCCCCTTCTTCATCATTTACCTAAATAAACTTTAGTCTTGCAAGCCAGCCTTCTTCGCTGCCTCTTCCCAACCTTCGGGGAGGTGATGTGCAATACCTTTGTGACAGTCGATACAGGTCTTTGTTGGTTTCTTACCGTCTACAACTTCCCAAACGTGGGGGTCGTGTCTTTCGGCACTACGCTCGTCTTGCTTTTCCATATCCATAGATGCAAAGTTATGACAGTTACGACATTCACGAGAATCCGTTTCTTTCATACGTTTCCACTCGCTTAACGCCATTGTGAGACGATAGTCTTCAAACTTTTCTTTGGTATCAATTGTGCCCATAAACTTATGGTAAAGCTCATTGGATGCTTTGATTTTTCGTACTATTTTATGAACCCATTCTTTAGGTACATGACAGTCAGGACAGGTTGCTCGTACGCCTGTACGGTTACTCCAGTGTACTGTTTCTTGAAGTTCTTGATAAACATTGTCCTCCATTTCATGACAGGAAATACAAAACTCTTCTGTATTGGTCATTGCGAGGGTCCAGTTAAAACCACCCCAGAATAAGATACCTAAAATAATGCCTGTTAGCAGTGTTCCTTTAATAAAGAAACCAGCCATACGTTTGCGACTTGCCATTTGTGCCATACATTTTCTCCCAGTAGTTAAACGGTAATACCCCCTTGAAATACTATGGGATATTACTGTGACAAATTTTGTTACTTTTATTTAGTTTTATTCATTAAAAGATTGCTAAGTTCCATATCGTTTGTCTCAAACGTATTCTCAATTAATGGCTTTACATCGGCTTGAGGAGTGTGACATTGCACACAAAAATAGCGACGTGATGAGAGCTTATCTAGTACTTTCATGTCTCTAGAAACTAGGTGCGTATCCGAAACAGCAGGTGCTTTTTCTTTTTCTGCATTGGCTTTGCTGTGACATTTCATACAAGAATTGCCTTTTAGCGTAATACGATCTTTAGCAATATCATGTGGAATACTGGGGGGTTGTAGTTTCCAGTTTCTTTCAATACCGTCACCTGATTTTAACTGCTTTTTCTTTTCTATCGCCTTTGCCGCTTTATCCAGAGCATGATCACCCCTGAGTGATGCAACCTTATCTTCTGCTACCGCCAGTGGAGCCTGCAATAATATAAACGCTCCGATTGTTACCAATAATGCTTTTTTCATAACAGCCTCCATCAGACTTTTATTAATTAAATATAAATTACGAACTAATAACTTCTTGTTTACTATCAACAACGGTTTTAATTTTGGGTAAATCTGTTTTAAAACGTATTCCAAAATGAAACACCTCTTCTGCACAAACGTCGACACAACGACCGCAGTTTGTACATTCACCTGCTAAAATGACGGGAGGAATACCTTTATCCTCGCCTTTTAAAACAGGCTTTAAAATTTGTGACTCAGGGCAAACCGTATAGCATTCACCACAATCATCGCAGGCTGATCTTGCATCGGCACGAACCCGTAAAGGACTTACCTTGCCGATCAAGCCATAAAAAGCACCCATCGGACAAATATGCGTACACCAACCTCGTTTGGTGATAAACAGGTCAAATAGAAAAATACCTAATATCACAAACCAACCTAAACTCATGCCAAAAAACAAACCACGGTGTAGCATGGAAACGGGGTTTATCAGCTCGTAAGCGAGAGACCCTGTTACCGCAGATAACACCAATACCATGCCTAATGCCCAGTAGCGGATATTACGAGAAAAGCGCGTTCCACCACTTAGCTTTAATTTTGTGCGTAACCAAAATGCGGCATCGGTTACGATATTTACAGGGCAAACCCATGAACAAAAAACACGTCCGCCTACCAACAAATAAAATACAAATATGATGATGGCACCTATCACAGCATCTATTGCAATATGGCTAAAACCTGTTGCCACCATTTGTAAAAATACCAAGGGATCGGTCATCGGGATGGTATCGAATAATTTACTCGATGCCAGGTTTCCCTTTAAAATCCATCCCAAAGCGCAATCCGACTGCGGGCTAATCCATTTGCATATTGGAATCATCATAAATAATCCCATAATGCTTAGCTGACTCAAACGTCTTAAAATCAGCCATTTATAGGCTTTCCACCAGCCTTTTTTCTCAATGGCTTCTTTACCAATGATCTCATTAATTTGCCCCGCCGCCATTATTTAGCTTCCTTTATTCCTTTGTTTAAGAAATCTAGCGGATTAACTGATTTAGGAGGTTCTTCTTCTTTTTTCTGGATAAGTGAAGGATCAACAATTGGGTTACCCCCTTCATCAGTTACTAGCCCTACTCCTTCATGGTCATAACGCACGCCTTCAGGCAGATTGTATTGATGCTTATCTTTTGTTTGAATCAGTTTTCCATCCTGCTCCCAACCGACGCGATAATGGTGACCCAAATCACCTTTAGCCAAATGCTCAGGAAATACTTTAATTGCTGGTGCATCTTCTAAAATACAGGCCTTTTCACAAAGTCCACAACCCGTACAATCTTGTGAATGAACCACAGGGATAAACATCGCATGTCGCCCTGAGCGTTTATTGTGTTTGGTCTCAATCGTAATCGCCTTGCCACGAACAGGGCACACATTAAAACAAACCTCACAACGCAAACCGAGAAAAGCAATACAGGTTTCCTGATCTACAACAACTGCTACTCCCATCTTTGCTTTATTAATATCGGTCAAGCTATGATCCAAAGCACCAGTCGGACAGTTGGGAATGCAAGGAATATCTTCACACATTTCACAAGGTCCTGTACGCGCCGTAAAATAGGGCGTACCTGTCGGTACTTCATCACCAATATCAGCTAGTTTTAGAATGTCATAAGGACAGTCTCGAACGCAGATACCACAGCGTGTGCAGGCGGCCAAAAAGTCTTCTTCGGGCAATGCCCCTGGTGGACGTACTGCCAAAGGGTGTATTGCATTTGCTGATTTTGAATATAAACCAATACCCAAACCCAACAACCCCACGCCACAGGCAGTACCTGCCATATCGCCTAAGAAGCGCCTACGTGATACAGCGTTCTTTCTTTGAGATTGTTTGGATTGAGAATTAGACATTTTATTATCCTATTAAATAATTGGGTTGGAATAAGTAGCCTAGCTTAAGCCAGACTACTTACTCAGACCCTAATTAATATTAGGCTTTCTCGATTTTACAAGCACACTTCTTGTAATCCGTCTCTTTTGAGAGGGGATCAGTTTGGTCAAGTGTTAACTTATTGATCAAACGTGATGCATCAAACCAAGGAACAAATACCAAGCCTTCAGGGGGTTGGTTACGTCCACGAGTTTCAACCGTAGTAATGATACTACCGCGAATACTTGATATCTTAATTTTGGCACCGTTACGTAAACGACGCTTCTTCGCATCCTTTTTATGCATATAACAAACCGCATCAGGAACTGCACGATAAAGCTCAGGCACACGACGTGTCATTGAACCTGAATGCCAGTGTTCAAGCACGCGCCCTGTACATAGCCAAAGGTTAAATTCCTTATTGGGTGGCTCAGCCGCTGGTTCATAAGGCGCGGTGATAATATTGGCTCTACCATCTTTATTACCGTAGAAATAAACATCGCCCTTTTTAACATCAGGATTCAGTGCTTTTACGTGTGGGTCATAGCCTTCACGGAAGCGCCATAACGTTTCTTTGCCATCAATGACAGGCCAACGCATACCCCGTGCCGCATGATAGTCTTGGAATGGAGCCATTTCATGACCTTTCTTTGGGCCTTCGTGTTGGAAGCGACGGTACTCTTCAAATAGACCTTTTTGTGCGTAGAAACCAAAGTGTTCTGACTCATCGTTGTCGTATTTGTTACCTGCTTCATCAACGACTTGAACCTTGGCTTCTTTATCTACCTGACCATTTGCAAAAAGTACTTCGTAAAGTGTCTTATCTTTAACTTCAGGGTCTTGAGAGATCAAATCATCTGTCCAAACATCAGAGACTTTAACGTACTTGGAAAACTCCATTAACTGCCAAAGGTCAGACTTTGCATCACCTGGTGCTTTAACCTGTTGACGCCAGAACTGGGTACGACGCTCAGAGTTACCATAAGCTCCTTCTTTCTCTGCCCACATTGCTGTTGGCAAAATAAGATCAGCACCCATTGCTGAAACCGTTGGATAAGGATCAGATACAGTAATAAAGTTTTCTTCTGCACGCCATCCTGGCCATGATTCTTCATTAAAGTTAGCCGCCGCTTGCAGGTTGTTATTACACATAACCCAGAAACAGTTCATCTTCTTATCTTTTAATGCACGATGCATGGCAACGGCATGAATAAGATTTTTACCCATTGGCTTGCCTGTAATATCGGGCTGATCCTTCTTATCCATTTTACCATTTGCTCTTGGAATGGTACCTGCGGGTAATTTCCAGATTTTCTCGGCAAATTTACAATGAGAATCTTTCTTAACAACATAATCAGCTGGCAGACGATGTGTAAATGTTCCTACTTCGCGCGCTGTTCCACAAGCAGAGGGTTGGCCTGTTAATGAGAATGGTCCATTACCTGGTTCAGAAATTTTGCCCATTAATAAGTGTACGTTGTAACACAGGCTATTAACCCAAACGCCACGTGTATGCTGGTTGAATCCCATTGTCCAGTAAGATGAAATCTTCTTCTTAGGATCAGCATATAACTCTGCTAATTTTTTCAGATTTTTCTTGGGAACACCTGAAATTTCATGCGCCTTATCAAGTGTGTATGGCTCTACTGACTTTGCATACTCTTCAAAAGTAATTTTACTGAGTTTACCTTTATTGGCATTCTTAGCTTTCTTTTGTAAAGGATGCGAATCACGCAAACCGTAACCAATATCGGTTGGTGTTTTCTTAAAGTTACAATGCGCTTCAACAAATTCTTTATCGTAAGCTTTAGTCTGGATAATGTGATTAGCAATGTAGTTAAGAATAGCTAAGTCAGTCTGTGGCTCAAAGATGATGTCATTATCAGACAGCTCAAAACTACGATGTCTAAAGGTAGAGGCAACATGAACTTCACAGCCTGGCTTTGTTAAGCGTGTATCGGTGATACGTGACCAAAGAATCGGGTGCATTTCTGCCATATTAGAACCCCAAAGCACAAATGCATCAGCGTGTTCCATATCATCATAGCAACCCATTGGCTCATCTATACCAAAAGTACGCATAAATGCACCTACGGCTGATGCCATACAGTGACGCGCATTAGGATCAATACTGTTTGAACGGAAACCTGCTTTCATCAATTTCTGACCCGCATAGCCTTCCCAGATAGTCCACTGACCCGAGCCAAACATACCCACGCCTTTAGGGCCTTTTGCTTTACGTGCCGCAACCCATTTTTCTGCCATGGTTTTAAACGCTTCGTCCCATGATACTTCGGTAAAGTCACCATCTTTATTGTATTTACCATCTTTCTTACGAAGTAATGGTTTGGTTAAACGATCTTTTCCGTACATGATTTTTGTAAGGAAGTAACCTTTGATACAGTTTAAGCCTTTATTGACTGGCGCATCTGGGTCGCCCTGTGTAGCAACGACTTTACCATCTTTAACTCCGACTAAAACTGAACAGCCCGTACCACAAAAACGACATGCCGTCTTATCCCAACGAATGCCATCATCTTTACTGTCTTCGGCACTTACTATTGCCGGAATCGTAATTCCAGCCGACAGTGCAGCCGCCGTGACTGCCTGACTTTTCATAAATTCTCGACGTGTTACCTTCATACTAAATACCTCTTATGTTGTGTGGTACGATTTCTGTGTTGTTAATTCCATTTTTAAACGACTAATTTGTAGACTGCTCGCCTTTTGCGAACTCCTTTAGCTCGCAAGCATCATTGAGTAGTTTGATATTGTCATCGGCTAACGTATCCTCATCCTGCTGGCTAGCATCCTCCTCAAAATATTCATAGACTAAGGATGAATTAAGCACGCCTGGGATATTATGAAACCCCATAAGGGTCTCACTACAGTAAACGCGATCATGATGATCTACGGTGACAATCAGCTTTCCCTTTTCATTTGTGGCATGGAGTTCTACGCCTTCAAGTTTTTCAAGCGCTGTAGATACAGAGCTTATATTTTCTGGCTTAGTGTGAATCACTACGCTGTATATACTCATCGTCATTCCTTTTTTATCAGTGTTAACAATAGGTTACTAATTAACGCACCTATATTAGATTGTTATTATCTGTTTATATCCTTATAAACAACATGGTAATAATCTGTGATGCCTGCCGACCTTGATATGAATCAAGAGCGTAATTTTTTCACTTGACCTGTATCATGCAACTTGTATAAACCGTTCAAGCTGTATTTTGAATAGAAACACTTTGTTCAGGGCAAACAGATAAGCATGCTCCACAGCCGGTACAATTATCATGGTCAATTTCAGGGATTGAAATCCCACCCACTTGTAATCGAAAACGGATTGCTTGTTCATCGCAATTATCCCCGCAAGACCTACATACTATGGCGTTTAGTGACAGGCAGCTTGGCTTTATAGATACATTTAAATGCCATGCTTCATCTGCTACTGAGCAAATCTCATGCGGCTTTTTTGACTCGAAATAGTGAAAAGCATTTGCTTCGCAAACCTCTACACATTTTGCACAAAACGTACACTCTCCTCGTTTGAAATCGACTTCGGGGTAACCGCCCTCACCTCGGAACAGTATTTTTTCAGGGCAAACATCAATGCATTTATCACAGCGCTCGCACTGTTCAACAAACTGCGAGGCTTCAATACTCCACGGCGGACGGATTGCATTTGATTCAACCTTTGGGGGTTTTCCTCGTAAAAACAATCGACGATTTAAGTTGGTATTTTCCATACTTAAAAATTAACACAAGCACAAATACAAAAACTTAACCTGCATCATGAATCTTCATATTGGATTATTACAAACGGTTTTCAGACCATGCAATAAGCTGTGCTGCCTTCAAATGATCAGGCAATTTCTTATCCAGCTTCTTAACCAGCTCTGGCCACAGCAAGTTGTAATGCAGCTCGGCTCTCACCAAAAAGACGTCCTTAGCTGGAATTTCATACTTCAAAGTACGCTTTTCATAAGGTTTTAAGCGCGTATCTTTACCTGCCTTTTTTGCTTTGGGTGGTGTGGTTGGATTACCTTGATCATCTTCAATCACGTATACAAAATAGGATTGCGGATCTTCTTTTACAGGATGTTTTTCATAGTTCTGCCAAATTTTATTTCCATCTTTGCCGTACGCAGTAACTTTCAACACCATATTTCTAAAGGGCGCTCCTGTTGGCATGTTGTGTGGTTGGGTGTTTTTTAAAAGTACGCTGGTCTTTATCGTATCGCCTTCTTTTTTGCTATCAAGTTCAAACACCACTGCACGCCTCAACATGCTTAAATCATGCCCTCCTCCCATGCTATGGCTAGCAAAGCCTGCATTAACAGGCATGTGACAGGACTGGCAAGTAACGTAGCTTTTTCCTTTTGTATATTCTGTACCCGTTTGACAAAGCGATACGCCGTGAGAGTTTTTGCGCTGATCATGGCAACCTAAACACGCCGCCGATGTTTTAAGTAAACCGGGATTAGATTCAATAGGAATATTCATGGAAACTTCAGTATCTAAATCAATTCCTTCATCTGCAGAAACAAAGGGCTTTTGATAATCTCCCAACGCCATATTGGTTTGAGCAGTGTGCGGATTATCTCGCTTGTCGGCAGATACTTTGGCGTCCTCAGGTGATTTCCACATAAAGCCAGAAGGCCCCTGACAGACTTGAGCAGTTTCGTAGGCTTTTATGCCTAGTTGTAATTTCCCATTGGGTTTTTTAGTGCCTTTGTATCTTTTTAAACGATGACACACCACGCAGTTAACCCCTTCTGAATAGGCTGGCATGGTGTCTAATTTTGTTTTCCCATCTTGTGCTGCATTGGGGGCATGGCACTGCAAACAAACAGGATATTTTCCTTTTTTAGATTTCAAACCCTCTACCAGTGGATCACCCATCACATTTTTATAAAATGCGCCATGGATTGGATCTTTCATTGCAGTGCTTTGCGCATGCATTGAGCCTTTCCACTGATTGTAAATTTCCACATGGCATTTTTTACATTCAACAGCAGAGATTTGGTGAATGGGTGTGGGTTCATAATCAATAATAGTTTTTGATTCTGGCTTCGTTTCTTCAGCTGCGAAGACTCCAATATTAAAAACGATAAATAATATAGAAACGATTATTTTGGACGACAAAAAGGGGGTCCATCCTCTGGATAATGTACTCATTTTTTATTCCTAGCGATTTAAATAATTTGTTATTAAAAATAATTATTATTGTATTAGCTAGTTATAAGAGCTAGTTGCAGACTTGTCACTAATCTAGGTTAATATTATTTGAATTTTAATATCTAATCAGACGTTATTTATCAAATATGCCAGATCAAAACTATATTAATGTTACTTTTCAATTAATAACTGAGTAATCAATGCTTCAATTTTTTTAGCCTGCGCAGAGTTTTTATGCGTTTCACCGACAAAATTAGAGCGTACCCTGCCCTTTTTATCAACAATGAAATACGATGGCCAATAGCGGTTATTCATCGCGCGCCAAAAAGCCATATCATTATCAACCATGACAGGGTTGGTGATTTTAAATTCTTTTATTTTTGCTTTGATATTACTGTGAATTTTTTCGTGAGAAAACTCTGGCGAGTGAATACCAATCACCTGAAACCCTTTAGGCTTATACTGTGCTTCAACACCGTGTAACCAAGGAAAAGAACGATAACAATTCCAGCAATCAAAGGTCCAAAAGTCAATTAATGTAACTTTTCCTAAAAGGTCTTTTTTAGTGAGTGGTTTTGAATTGAGCCACTCTTGTGTGGTGGTTTGAGTAAACTTAGGCAAAGGGTAAGGGTATGGCTCTTTGGCTTGCGCAGGCGTAGCCAATAATAAAAAACTAAAAAGAGTGCTAATGATTATCGCTAGTCGTTTCATATCGTTGCTTCCTTATCTGGGTGAAATTCCACCAAGGCTGTGCTTTTCCACCTTCCATAAAGTCAATTACCGATAGAAACACATCAATAACACAAGGGTCATGTGTTACGCCTGTAACCCGACACAATTCATCAAAAAGCTTAAAAGCATCTTTTCCAATAAGCTCTTTTGGATGATGAATGCCTAATAAATGAAAATCAGCCATCATTGCTTTACCAATATTGGGCAAGGCATCAAGCTTTGATACTGTCTCTCTATCAGGGTTTTTCATTACCTATTCCGTGGTATCTTTGCCCCACTCTATAGCATTAAACGTAGCAAGCTGCTCTTCGGATGCTTTGGTCTGGTGCTTTTCTTTAAATTCATCATAGCTCATACCATAAACAGCTTTACGTGCTTGGTCATAATCCATTTCAACGCCACGCTCTTTTGCCTCTCCCATATACCATTTGGCAAAACAGTTTCGGCAAAACCCAGCCATATTCATCAAATCAATATTTTGCACATCGGTGCGTTTTTGAAAATGGCTGAG
>Ga0256844_10000765_pt1 | contig 12142 bp, 13 predicted proteins | sample MusselsmetaG_FD_189100 | JGI IMG/M metagenome (GOLD analysis project Ga0256844, IMG submission 189100) | Mussel associated microbial communities from hydrothermal vent at the East Pacific Rise, Pacific Ocean - Mussels | ecosystem: Host-associated > Mollusca > Shell > Unclassified ... | reverse complement strand
AGGTTTGTTAAAAGTAAAATTTAGCTTAGGATCAATACCGTCATCATCGGTAAGATGATTAATAGTAGGAGGTACAATGCCATGTTTTATAGCTAAGATAGAAGCAATAGCTTCAATAGCTCCAGCAGCACCAAGTAGATGCCCTGTCATAGATTTGGTAGAGTTAATATTTATAGTATAAGCATGTTCACCAAAAACTTTTACAATTGCCTTTGATTCAGCAATATCACCTAGTCCAGTAGAAGTTCCATGCATATTAATAGCATCAACATCTTTAGGTTTTAAATGAGCATCTTTTAAACAGTTTTTCATTACAGCTAAAGCTCCTAAACCTTCAGGATGTGGTGCTGTTATATGATGTGCATCAGCAGATAAACCACCACCAAGTAGCTCTGCGTAGATTGTTGCTCCACGTGCTTTTGCGTGTTCGTATTCTTCTAATATTAAAGCTCCTGCCCCTTCACCTAAAACAAAACCATCACGGTCTTTATCAAAAGGTCTTGAAGCTGTTTTGGGATCGTCATTTCTTGTTGAAATGGCGTGCATTGCTCCAAAACCACCCACACCAGCAATAGTAATAGCTGCTTCAGAACCACCAGTAACAAAAATATCTGCATGACCTAAACGAATATAGTTAAAAGCGTCTATCAAGGCATTAGCTGATGATGCACAAGCGGAAACTGTGGTGAAATTCGGACCTCTAAGTCCGTGTTTGATTGAGATTTGACCAGGAGCAATATCTGCAATCATTTTAGGAATAAAAAAGGGATTAAAACGTGGCGTACCATCGCCATTGGCAAAATTAAGCACTTCAATTTGAAATGTTTCTAAGCCACCAATTCCAGCACCCCAAATAACACCAACTCTATCTCTATCTTCTTTATCGAAATCCAAACCAGAATCTACAATAGCTTCATCTGCAGCAACCATAGCATATTGCGTAAACTTATCCATTTTACGCGCTTCTTTTCTTCCAAAAACTTCAACAGCATCAAAGTTTTTAACTTCACATGCAAATTGTGTTTTAAATTTTGAAGCATCAAAATGAGTAATTGGTGCAGCACCACTTTTACCAGCAAGCAAGGCTTCCCAATATTCGTTAACCGTATTGCCAATGGGTGTTAAGGCACCAAGTCCTGTTACAACTACTCGTTTTAATTCCATAGGTATCTAAGAGTTAGATTGTTATTATAAAAAACATACGAGCAAATCATAAAATAGAAATGCTCGTATGTTATACATAAAGTATTCGTTAAGATTACTTTTTAGCTTCTTCTATATAGCTGATTGCTTGACCAACAGTTCCAATGTTTTCTGCTTGATCGTCTGGTATTTGAATATCAAATTCTTTTTCAAATTCCATAATTAATTCTACAGTATCTAAAGAATCCGCTCCTAAATCGTTCGTAAAGTTAGCTTCAGTAGTTACTTCGTTTTCGTCAACGCCTAGTTTGTCAACGATGATAGCCTTTACTCTTGATGCAATGTCTGACATAATTTTTTAATTTTTTTAATTTAAATTTAAGTTGAGGCAAAAATATAAAACCTTTGATTTAAAACAATTTTTTAGCCTCAAAAATGAGAGGACTAAATTAAGAAAAAACTTTAAGTTTTATACAATACCTCGGTAATTGTTAATAATAATTCTTTTTTTTGTAAATAATTCAACACAAACACATGAAACATATTGTAATTTTTGCTTCTGGTTCTGGTACAAATGCTGAAAATATTATAAAATATTTTCAAAATAGTACTGTTGCAACTGTTATACGTGTGCTGTCAAACAAGAAAGATGCCAAAGTTCTAAATAGAGCTAATAGGTTGAATGTAAAAAGCTTACATTTTAATAGAAAAGATTTTTTTGAGACAGATACTATTTTAAATCAACTAGTATGCGAAGCCGACTTAATTATCCTTGCTGGATTTTTATGGAAAGTACCTCAAAAAATAATTAAAGCTTTCCCAAATAAAATTATTAACATTCATCCTGCATTATTACCAAATTATGGAGGAAAAGGGATGTATGGTATGCATATACATAAGGCTGTAGTTGCAAATCGAGAAAAAGAAACAGGGATTACCATTCATTATGTAAACGAAAATTATGATGAAGGTGCTATTATTTTTCAAGTAAAAGTAGCTTTACTAACAGAAGATACTCCAGAAAATGTTGCGGTAAAAATTCATACGTTAGAGCAAGAAAATTTTCCTCGTGTTATTGAGGAGCTCATAAAATCTACCATTGATGGCTAAACAAAAATTTTATGTAGTTTGGAAAGGCAATAAGACAGGTATATTCACGTCTTGGAATAGCTGTAAAAAGCATGTAGCTAATTTTACAGGAGCAGAATACAAGTCTTTTACCTCTCGGATAGCTGCCGAAAAAGCATTTAAAGGAAGGTATGAAGACTATAAGGGTAAAAACACAAAAAAACGTGTGCTTAGTACAGAAGAATTAAAGCGTATAGGCAAACCAATCATTCCATCCATTTCGGTAGATGCAGCTTGTAGCGGAAATCCAGGAAAATTAGAATATAAGGGTGTAGATACAAGTTCTAAAAAACAATTATTTATACAAGGCCCGTTTGAAAGAGGAACCAATAATATTGGTGAGTTTTTAGCTTTGGTGCATGGCTTAGCTTATTTAAAAAAGCAACAAAGTAAGCTGCCTATTTATTCTGACTCTAGAATAGCAATGAGCTGGGTAAAAAAGAAGCAATGTAGAACCAACCTACCTATAGTTACCGAAAACAAAGCCTTATTTAATTTGATTTTTAGAGCAGAAAAGTGGTTAAAAGAAAATACCTATACTACAGCAATTTTAAAATGGGAAACCAAAGCTTGGGGTGAAATTCCTGCTGATTTTGGGCGAAAATAAAATTACATGATACGATGACTTTTAGTCAAACTTGAAAATTCACATTATTTACTCAATTTTACTACAACGCAATAGCATTTTACCATCTTTAGCAAACAAAGTAAGTTTATCTGTGGCAATTTTAAAGGAAACTGTTTTTTCTAAACAATCAAAAAAGGCATTTTCAATAGGCATGTTTGAACAATACCTTTTGGTTTTGGTAGGAACGCCAAAGGTGAGTTTTGTACCATCAACAATAAATGCAGTTTTATAAGAATTACAAGCAGACTTACCCGCTATTTTATGTGCATCACGGTCTATTATAAATGTTAAAGATTTACGAAGAGAGTCTATTCCTGTTAAGCTAGAAACTTTCCAAACACCTTCAAAACTTTGTGCTTTTGCCACAGTCTTATTTTTTTCTTGATAAATAATTTTTTTTAATTTGTAGTGTAGTTTAGACGCATCTGCTGGTGGGTTTCGCCTTTTTCTAACGGTTACTTCTACTTTATAGGTATAATTTTCTTTGTATTTAAAACCTTCAATATCATTATAAAAAAGAGACCATTTATCTTCAATATTTTCTTTTGTTTGATAGCATTTCTGTTTTTGTACTCCCTCACAATCAGCATAGGTATTGGCAATATAAATTGTTTTTGTAGTACCACACGAGTTTAAAAATAGGGTGAGTACTATAAGTGCACATATTTTAGGCATATTTTTAGTTTTTATAACAGTATATTTTTATTTGTTGTACTGCTTTAACAAATGTAGTAAATAAACTACCTCGACCCAAAAGTACGGAGGTATTAAACAACTATGAAGGTAAAATGTTAAAATTGCCCTCCTATTTTTAAAGTTAAAGGAGCTTTAACAAAAGGTGATGGTTGGCTATAGTTATTTTGAGGATATGTTTGCTGTAATATAGGATACTCAAACAATAATTCTCCAAAAAAGCCTTTATTATGGTCATAACGCATACCTAGCTGTCCTAGGGCACTAAATTGGGACTGTGTGCCTGAAAAATAATTATCTTTAACAAAACGAACTCTTAATTTAGGACCGCCAAAAACTTTCCATTTTTTGGTGATATGATATTCTAAGGATAGAGGTAATAATTCGATACTATTATAATCAACAGCTTTAGAAAGAGCTAAGCCACTTCTTAATGCCCATCTTTCAGAAAGCTTTGTTGTATACATGAGTTCTATACTGAATGGATTGCTATAAACTTTTAAATTGGACGCTGACTCAGTTTCTTTTTGTCCATTGACAGTTAGAACAGAAAACAAAAGGAAGGCTAAAAGGATATTTTTCATAGGGCAAATTAGTTAATAACCGTATTTAAAACAAGTTCCAACTAAAACTTTAAAGCTTATTTAACAGGTTATGGTTTCACTTTTAGTGTTTTTTACCAAAAGTTTAAATTGTGTTGTTGGTAAAGAATACCAACAAAGGCGAAATGAAATAGTGATACGATGACTTAAAGTCATCGTATCACTCTACTTAAAAAATTAATAAAATTAGGCTCAGCCACTGTTGGTGTTTTTCACCAAAGGCTTAAGATTTTTTATTGGCAAAAAACACCAACAAAGGCGAATTTAGTTCTTAAAAGTCTTGCCTCTTGTGTCTAAAAGTGTGGCGGTCTTTTGTCTTCTATTAACCTACAACAACATGTTTTTAGCCCGTTCTACGGCTTTAACAAATATTATAATTTCATCTTTGGTATTGTAAAAAGAAAAAGAAGCTCGTATGGTACCTGGAATGTTATAGAAATCCATAATAGGTTGAGCACAATGGTGCCCAGTACGTACAGCAATGCCTAGTTTGTCTATAATTGTACCGATATCATACGGATGCAATCCTTCGATATTAAAAGAGAGTACCGCTGTTTTTTGCGTTGAAGTACCATAAATTTTCACTCCATCAATGGTCAATAATTGCTGTGTGGCAAAGTCTAACAGTTCCTTTTCATAAGCAGCAATGGTATCAAAGCCAATGGCATTCATATAATCTAAAGCAACACCAAAAGCAATACCACCAGAAATATTTGGTGTACCTGCTTCAAATTTATGTGGTAAATCGGCATAGGTAGTTTTTTCAAAAGTCACTTCTTTTATCATTTCACCTCCACCTTGATAAGGAGGGAGTTTATTGAGCCATTCCTCTTTTCCGTACAAGATACCTACACCTGTTGGTCCACACATTTTATGAGCAGAAACTACATAAAAATCGACATCTAACGCTTGTACATCAGCTTTAATATGTGGCGAAGCTTGAGCACCATCAATCAATACAGCAGCACCCACATAGTGAGCTTTATCAATAATTTCTTTAATAGGGTTTATGGTGCCTAAGGCATTGGATACATGATTTACAAAAACCAATTTTGTTTTAGTTGAGAGCAATTTATCATATTCATCAAGTAATAATTCTCCTTTTTGATTGATAGGAATTACTTTCAATTTTGCTCCTGTACGTTCACAAAGCATCTGCCAAGGCACAATGTTTGAATGATGCTCTAATAGAGAAACAATAATTTCATCATCTTTTTTTAATAAAGACGTAAAGCCAGTTGCTACCAAATTAATGCCATGAGTTGTACCCGAAGTAAAAATAATTTCGTGTGCTTTTTTTGCATTGAAATGCTGTTGAATTTTGATGCGTGCTTGCTCGTAAGCATCGGTTGCTTCCTGACTCAACGTATGTACCCCACGATGAATATTCGCATTATAACTTGAATAATAATCAACAATTGCATCAATAACAACTTGTGGTGTTTGCGAGGTAGCTGCATTGTCAAAATAAATTAAAGGTTTATCATTTACTTCACGAGAAAGTATAGGAAAATCGGCTCTTATTTTTTTAATATCAAACATGTTTTTTTTAGAATCTGCCGACAATTATCGGTACTAAACACAAACTTACAAAAATGAATCACATAATTTTTGAGCTTCAGCAATTACTTTTTCAATTTTAGTTGTTGAAAAATGAAGTTTTTTAAGTTTATGAGCAACCAATAAGAGTTCTTGAGTTAAAATGATGTCATTTTCTATGAGAAGCTTTTTTTCATTTTTTGTAAGAGAAGTTAGTGCTGTAATAGGATAAAGCCCATAGTGATCTATATTGTCATTAATACCATTGTTTTTTGGGTAATTCCAACTTAATAAAATCAAACCAGCACATTTTCCGTAATGGATAGCATCCTTAGTAAATCGAGTATTGGTTATGATCCATCCTTGTTTTAAAAAGGATGTTTTATTGGGGTTATCATTCCATTTTTTTTGAACATCTAAAAATCTAGAATTTATATACAAAGGAATTTTTACATTGCTTACTGTTTTAATATTTGAATGAAACTTACATTCTATAGTAAATGTATTTCCTTCTTTTTCTGCCAAAACATCAATTTCATGGGTGACACACTGACCTTGTAAAAGTACACTGATTTGTGTTTTATAGCCCTTTTGTTTTAATATTGCACCAACTAACCGTTCAAAAGGATAACCTGTTGGGCCTAAGTCAAAAATTGCTCTTTTTAAACTGTATTTTGAAGCCACTGTACGATTAGATTTCTTTAATAAGCGAAATGCTTTTTTGTAAATCTCTTTAGAAGAAATTCCATCATAAAGTTGAGGGCTTAGTGTTTTTATAATAGAATGAATTATAGCCGCAGATGCTCCACTTCTTTCAAGTGATTTTTTTAGTTTTAGAAATGAAAACAGTTCTAATTCACCTGAAGATTTTCTGATAAAAAAGGATGGTTCATTCATTTTATTTTGTTTTAGAATCGTAATATTTCAGTCATAATTCCGAATCGGATAACATCTAATTTTTCTTGAAAATAGATATTATAATAATCCATACCATGATAAAATTGAACAAATAAGCCAATATCTTCCAAAAATTTTGGGTGATAATAAAGAGTTAAACTTGCATTTAACCTATCTATATCAAATGTGTTTAAGTCATTGTAATTATCAAGCATTAATGATGTTTCTATCTTTAAAGAAAAATTAGGATTGTCATTTTTATCAGAATTGATAAAAGGCAATTTAAATGCAGTAAATGTATTGTGCCATCTAAGACCACTATATTGACCATGTAATTCTTCCAACATCCAACTTCTAGGATGAATTTCTATAGAACTTTTAAAGAATTTAATAGCATTTAATGCGGTACTCTGAGATGTTTTTATAATACCTATTTCAAAAAAATTTGTAGCAAAGTTTCCTGATTGTAAATTAATATGTCCGTTTTTATCATAAAAATCGCCATCTTGACCATTAGAATGATGTGCAATTCTTCCAAAAATAGTATTGTGTTTTTTTGATTTTTTGTTGCCTAATGTATAATAAAATGACGCTTGAGGTATGTAACTTGGTGTACGTACCGGATAAGACTCTTTATTATACATTCTAATAATTATTTGAGAAGTAAGAGCTGCCATTAACCTTGAATCTTTTCGCTCTCTTATGATAAAACTAGGACTAATATTCCCTTCAAATATTAAAGGGGCAATATTCCCAATATCTGTTGGAAAGGTAACATAGCTGTCAGTTTGATTAGCTAAAGCTATTTTTGATATATCTATTTTTGAAGTACTGTCATTGCTTTCTTGAGTATATCCATAACTAAAAATAATAGTGGTTAGACATAAAATGTAAAAAAGTTTTTTCATACTTACATGTAAATAATAGTTATTGTTTTTGTGGTATTTGTACTTATATCAAAACTTGCTTTAGAAAATTTAGGGCGATTCGTTAATCCGATAGATTTATAATTTGAGAAACCAACCCCTTCTTTTGGCAAAATAAAACCTTTATCTATTTTACCATCCTTATCTTCATCATGTAAAATATTTACAGCGTATGTGCCTTTAGGCAAGTTGAAAGTAATGGTTGCGGTATTATTGCTTATAGCCGCAATATCTTTTCTATAGTATTTTTTATACTTTTCATCAGGTATTGTACCGTCTTTATTATAGATGGCAAATTGCACCACACCTTTTGAGTTTCGTAAGTTTTTTACAGTTAGGGTTAAAGAATAGGTTTCTTGGGCATGTAAAAAGCTAAAAGACATTAGAATGAGTGCAGTTAGGAGGGTGAGAATTTTCTTCATTATAAATTTTTAATTTGTTTTTTTATAGCTCCAAACAGCCAATCCATTCATAATAACTGCATAGAGCAGTGTTTTTCCAAATTGAGGCATAATATCTGTAAAGCTAGACCCCTTAAGCATAACCATTCGCATGACTTCTACATAGAACTTTATAGGGTTAAATTCTGTTAAAGCTTGTGCCCAGGCAGGCATACTTTCTATTGGAGTGAAAAGTCCGCTCATTAAAATAAAGATTACTACAAAAAACCAAGCAATAAACATGGCTTGTTGTTGGGTATCTGTAAAGTTTGAGATAAAGAGCCCCATGCCTAGAATAACCAAAATATAAATAGAGGTATAGCCATACATTAAGGCCAAACTACCCACCATAGGTACATTAAAGAGTACTCTAGCAATAATTAGTCCAATGGTTAATAATAACATACCCAATACCCAAAAAGGAAACAGCTTACCTATAATAAACTGGTGTTTTTTTATAGGTGTAACATTCATTTGTTCTAATGTACCAATTTCTTTTTCACGAACGATATTCATTCCAGATAAGAATAAGGTAATCATAGTTACCAACAAAACTAAGATACCTGGCACCATAAATGTTTTATAATTTAAAGTTTTATTGTACCAAAAAGAAGGAATACTGATAATATTTTTTGGTCTATTTTTTATTCCGATAGCTATCGGGACTGATTGCATTAAATTTACCTGTGCATTTTTATTGAAGCTTTGTATGATTTGGCTGATATAAACGTTTTCAACGCCTGCTGCTGCACCATCAATAGCATTGATAGTTATGGATAGGCTTGTTTGTTTTTCTTTTAATAAATCACGTTCAAAATAATGAGGAATCTCTAAAATAACATCAACTTCTCCTTTTAACATAGCCGCATTTGCAGTTTTACTTGAAGGGAAATTGGTAGTGACATTAAAATAGGTTGAAGCATCAAATTTATCGATTAGAGCTCTTGAAAATGAAGTTTTATCATGATCGATATAAGAGAATTTAATATTTTTCACTTCAAATGTGGCTGCATTTGAAAGTATGATAAGTTGAATTAAAGGCAATATAAAAATAAGCGGCAACATTGCCTTATTTCTAAAAATTTGCTTGAACTCTTTTTGAATGATGTATCCTATTATCTTCATGTTCCCCCTTTTAATTTCCCCAAAGGGGAAAATTGATTGCTAAATTTGTCATTTTTTTATTTTTATACGCCACAAATTCCCTTCTCCCGATACTTCGAGATGGGAGGGTTAGGGCAGGATTTTATTCCAACCTAATCTTATATTTTTTAATACTCAATGCTATAAAAAACACGGTCATTCCCAACAAAATCAATGTTTCTTTCCAAACCAATGTAATCCCTACACCTTTCAACATGATGCCTTTTAATATAATAATAAACCACTTTGCAGGAATTACATTACTAATAACCTGTAATGGTAAAGGCATACTTGCAATAGGGAAAATAAACCCTGACAATAAAATTACAGGCAACATTAATCCCATTAAAGAAATCATCATAGCTGTTTGTTGTGTTTCTGAAATGGTTGAAATTAGAATTCCTAAGGATAGTGCATTGATAATAAATAAAACACTTTCTGCACCTAATAAGAATAAACTACCCTGTACGGGCATTTTAAAGATAAAAATACTCAGTACAATAATAACAATAGCGTTGATTATGGATAAGAAAATATACGGCACAACCTTACCAATAATTACTTGAAAAGGTTTTAAAGGCGATACCAATAAGATTTCCATAGTGCCTAATTCTTTCTCTTTGGTGATAGAAATGGAGGTCATCATGGCAGAAACTAACATTAAAATGATAGTCATTACACCAGGTACAAACATAAAAACACTTTTCAATTCAGCATTATAAGCCATTTGTGTTTGTGGAATAATTTGATAGGCAATTTTAATGTCTTTATTAATTTCTTGTTGATACTTTCGTAAAATGGAATTGGTAAAGTTACTGATGGTATTTGCCGTATTAGGATCGGTAGCATCAGTTATAATTTGGATGGTTGCTTTGTTCTCTTTGATTAGTTTCTTACTAAAATTTTTTTCAAAAATGAGTACAGCTTTTACCTTTCCTTTTTTAAAAACGGAGGCTATTTCGGCTTCATTTTCAATAGCTTCACGATTACTAAAGTATTTTGATGCAGCAATTTTATTGATAATTTCTTTTGTAGTCGCATCTTTAGATTTGTCTAGAATAGCAATATCAACATTGTTAATTTCATTGGTTATGGCAAAACCAAAAAGCATAATTTGAGCAATAGGCATTCCAAAGAGAATAAACAAAGAGCGTCTGTCTCTAAAAATATGGTAAAATTCTTTTTTTATAAATCCTATAAATCGTTTCATCCCATCCCAACCCTTCCCAGAGGGAAGGACTTTTATTAATTAGTTAATATTTGTATTTTCTAACATCTAACATCACCCTCTAGCTAATTTTAAAAACACATCATTCATACTATCTACTTTAAACTGTTTTTTGAGTTCTTTAGGAGTGTCTAGGGCTTCAATTTTTCCGTCAACCATAATAGAAACACGATCACAATATTCTGCTTCATCCATATAATGGGTGGTTACAAAAACGGTGGTTCCATTATGAGCCGTTTTATAGATCATTTCCCAAAACTGCCGTCTTGTAATCGGGTCAACACCACCCGTAGGTTCATCTAAAAATATAATTTTAGGATCGTGCAATAAAGCTACCGAAAAAGCTAATTTTTGTTTCCAACCTAAAGGTAAAGAACTTACCAATTCGTTGCTTACTTCTTGTAAACCTAATTCATTAATTAGTGTTGTTCTCTTTTCTTTAATTTGTGTTCTTGATAAGCCATAAATCCCACCAAAAAAGGTAATATTTTCTTTTACGGTTAAATCGTCATACAAGGCAAATTTTTGGCTCATATAGCCAATATTTTTTTTGATGTCTTCCGCATTTTTATACACATCAAATCCTGCAACTTCAGCTTTGCCCGAAGTAGGTGTAGAGATACCGATGAGCATTTTCATTGCCGTTGTTTTACCTGCACCATTTGCACCCAAAAAGCCAAAAATCTCACCTTTTTTCACTTCAAAAGTGATGGCATTTACTGCGGTAAAGTCACCAAATTTTTTGGTTAATTTTTCTGCTTTTATGACATTTGTTTTTTTCATATTCCCATCCTTAATCCTTCCCGAAGGGAAGGAGACTTAAATTATCTAGCCAATTCCATAAAGGTATCTTCAATAGTGACTTCTGTTGGTTGAATACTAATATTTTCCAAGCCTTTGTCTTCTAAAAATTGAATCAACGCTGTTGGGTTAAAATCATCTCTTTGATCTGTATAATGCACAAATTCCCCAAAAGGGTATACACTATGATTGTGTTCATATGCATTGAGAGATAAAATAAGTTCATACATTTTATCTGCTTTGATATCGTATATTTTTTTCGGATAATGTTTTATAATCTCTTGTGGAGTATCAATTTCTAATATTTTCCCATCTTGAATCAATGCAATTCTATCGCATAAAGCAGCTTCATCCATATAAGGTGTAGACACTAAAATTGTAATTCCCTTTTGTTGTAAGCGTTTGAGCATTTCCCAAAATTCTTTACGTGAAACAGGATCTACACCCGTTGTAGGTTCGTCTAAAAACAGCACTTTAGGTTTGTGAATCAAGGCACAAGACAACGCTAGTTTTTGTTTCATTCCACCAGATAATTTACCAGCTCTACGCTTCTTAAAAGGTTCTATTTGAATATAGATATCTTTAATTAAATCGTAGTTTTTTGCAATGGTTGTCCCAAATATAGTGGCAAAAAACTCTAAATTTTCTTCAACGGTTAAATCTTGATACAATGAAAAACGACCAGGCATATAACCTACATGGTTTCTAATGTCTTTATAGTTTTTTACGGCATCATAACCAGCTACAGTTGCAATACCTTCATCAGCAATTAATAGTGTGGTTAGAATTCTGAACAAGGTGGTTTTACCAGCACCATCAGGACCAATTAAACCAAACAATTCACCTTTTTTTACTTCAAAAGAAATGTCTTTTAAGGCAGAAACGTCTTTAAATGATTTACTGATATGTTCAATTTTAATACTCACAGGTCTCTAGTGTTATTTTTTGTTAAAATATTTAGGGATTAGTATAGA
>Ga0256844_10000764_pt1 | contig 12143 bp, 7 predicted proteins | sample MusselsmetaG_FD_189100 | JGI IMG/M metagenome (GOLD analysis project Ga0256844, IMG submission 189100) | Mussel associated microbial communities from hydrothermal vent at the East Pacific Rise, Pacific Ocean - Mussels | ecosystem: Host-associated > Mollusca > Shell > Unclassified ... | reverse complement strand
TCATCTTTGAATTTAATAGATAGCAATTTAGTTTCTTGAGTATATATACTAATAGACATACTAATAGCTATAAATAATAATATGTACTTTTTATTATTCACTTAATTGAAAGTTTATTCTTTGTAATATTTCTGTTATTGTTTTTTCATTAATTTTATTATTAAATCCTTTAGATAAATATTTTAATTCTGGGAATAATTTAAAAATATCTTTTTTTCGTTTAATAATTCTATAATTATTATTGTAATATAGAACATAAAAGGTTTTACTATAAAATTTATATTTAGTTACCTTAGAATCTAAATTTTGTAGCTTCTTTTTTATATGCTTTATATATAATGTAATATTATTTTTAGAGTAATGTTTTTCAAAAAATCCATTTCTATATATTTTTTTTATTGTATTAGAATTATTTAGTTTTACAAAATGTTTATCACCTATATAGAATTCTGTTATTAATGAATTAGGTAATTTAATTCTAAATAATTCTAAACTATTATTATTTAAAGTAATTAATTCATCATCAATTATATCGTATTTTAAAGGGATAATATATTTTTGAGTATTAAAAATAATTTTATTCTTAATGAAATTATCTGATTCAAAAAATGGATAAAATCCTTTTACCGATAATAATTTATCATAATATAAAGAGCCATTAAAAATTTCTTCATTATTTATAATTACATCATAGTTTTTTAAGGTTTGACTATAAGATATAATTGTAAAAAAAAATATAAGAAAAAGTAATCTATTCATGAATAGTAAATATAGTATAAAATTTATAACAATGCTTCATAATTATAAACTATTTAATAAATAATAACGTTAGATTTGTATATATTACTAATTAATGCAAAAAAAAATACTTTTTATTATTACTTTGTTTTATTATTTATTTGGGGTTTCTCAAATAAAGCAAAAAAATATTATTATAAATAAATATATTGTAAAAAATAAGCTTGTTATTATTGATAATGTGAGCATTAGTCCATACTACTTAAAGGTGTTATATGATGATGTAGAAATTAAAAAGAGTAAATATATTATTGATTTTGGTACTTCAATAATTGAATTTAAAGATACTTACTTCAATAATAAAACTATAAAAGTTGAATATAAGCCTTTGCCTGTTTTTATTACAAAAACATATAAACTATCTGATGAAAACTTAATAGTTGATAAATTGGATGATAATAATAGGCAGTTTTATAAATTAAAAACAGAATCATCAAATAAAAGCAAACCCTTCCAAGGATTAGAACCTTCAGGCTTTTTGTCTAGAGGAATAACTATGGGTAATAATCAAGATGGAGTAGTCAATTCTGGTTTAAAATTAAAATTAGAAGGAAATCTATCTAGTAAAATACATATTAATGCAAATATAACAGATAATACAATACCCTTACAAGATAATGGATATACTCAACGTTTAAATGAATATGATCGTATTTTTGTAGAATTGTATAGTGATAAATGGAAGCTTACTGGAGGAGATTTATTTATAAGTAATTCAAATACTAATTATTTAAGTTTTAATAAAAAAGTTGCAGGAATAGGTCTAGATGTAAATTTAAAAAAGAATAAATCATTAATTAATATCTATTCATCTGGTGCTATTGTAAAGGGTGAGTTCAAAGAAGTTGATTTTATTGGTCAAGAAGCAAATCAAGGTCCTTATAGATTGTCAAACACTTTAAATCAAAACCTTTTAATAATTTCAGATAGTGAAAGTGTTTATATTAATGGGATTCCTGTAAATAAAAACGATTATACCTTAGATAATAGTTCAGCAGAAATTACATTTAAATCTACTTATCCTATAAATTCTAATATGAGGATACATATTGAGTTTCAAGCAAGTGAGCAAAATTACACACGTATTGTTAGTTTTAATAAGGTTAATTATAAAAATGATAAAATAAATATTGGAGTAGATTTTTATTCAGAAAAAGATTCTAAGTCAAAGAGTTTACAGCAAAATTTAAATGATACACAAAAAGAAGTCCTTTTTAATTCAGGTGATAATATTGATAAAATGTACACTTTAAGTGCTGTTGCTGAAAGTTTTACAGACAACAAAGTGCAATATATAAAAGAAATTATTAATGGTAATGAAATATTTATTTTTTCAAATAATCCTGAAGAAGATTTGTATAGTGTCAAATTTACTTATGTAGGTAATAATAAAGGTGATTATATAATTGAAAATAATATTGCAATTGGTAGAGTTTATAAATTTATTGGTATAAATCAAGGAGATTACGAACCTAAAATTCAATTATTTGCTCCAAAAGAACTGCAAGTAACTAGTTTAAACTTAAATTTTGATAATGATAAAACAAAAATAACTTCAGAGATAGCTTATAGTAAATTAGATAAAAATTTATTTTCAAATATAGATGATGATGATAATGGCGGTTTTGCAGGTAAATTTAAATTAAATCAATTATTAATTGATAAAAAATGGAAGCTAAGTAGTAGTGTTGCTTATGAGCAGATTCAAAATAATTTTAATTCTGTTGAAAGAATAAAAAATATAGATTTTAATAGGGATTGGAATATTGATAAAACATACATAGCTAATCAAGGTTTGTTAGTTGGTGATTTAAATTATAGTAATGATGAAAAAGGATTTGTAAATTATCAATTTGAAAATTTGAATTTTAATAATTTTTTTAATGGGAATAGGCATAGTTTAAAATCTGAATATTATTTAAAAGAAACAAAATTTATTTCAAATGCAAGTTTGATGCAAAGCAAGTCTATTATAAATAATAATAATTTTGTTAAGTTAAATTCTAAGATAAATCATAAATTTAATAAGCTTTTAGTTGGTTTAAATTTTGATCTAGAAGATAATATTATAAAAGATTTAGAAACTGAAAAAATAAATAATTTAAGTTTTAAAAATATTAAGTTTGGATCATTTTTAGCTGTAAAAGATTCAATAAAAACAAAAATCAAGTTAGGTTATAGTTATAATATAATTGATAGTGTTCAAAATGCAGAGTTGCAAAAGATTAGCAATTCAAATAATTTATATTTAAAATCTGATTTATTAAATAATAAAGCATCAAATTTAGATGTTTACTTTAACTATAGAATATTAAGAAATAAGTTTATTGATAATGATGAATCAATTAATTCTAAAATTAATTATAACCAAAAATTAATAGGTGATTTTATTCAGATAAATTCAGTTTATGAAACTAGTTCCGGAACAATTCCTCAACAAGAATATAATTATATGGAAGTTGATTCTGGTAAAGGTTATTATACTTGGAATGATTATAATAATGATGGAATAAAAGATTTAGATGAATTTGAGATAGCACAATTTCAAGATGAAGCAATATATGTTCGTGTTTTATTGCCATCAACTAAATTTTTAAGAACTAATCAATCTAAAATTAGTAGTTTGTTAAGTTTAAACCCTTCAAAATTAAAATGGAATAATAAATTGATTTCACATTTTATTAATCAAACTAATATCTCTATAGATAACAAACACTTAAGGTTGACTAATTTTAATTTTAATCCTTTTGATAAAGATAATTCTATTGCACTTCAATATAATTTAAGAAACAACCTATTTTTTAATAGAGGTAAACAACATTATTCAATTACTTACTCATATTTAGAAAGTAAAAATAAGTTAGTTTATATAACTGGAATACAAGAGAATATAATAAAGTTAAATAAACTTGAATTATCACACAAAATTAATAAAATATGGCTTTTTGATATTCAAGGAATAATTTCAAATACAATAAATAATAATGTAAGATACTCTTCGAGAAATATGAATATTAATACTAATACATTTATGAGTAAAATTTCATATTTATTTAATGATAGTAAATCTGTATTTAATATTTCATATAGACTTAATGATAAAAGCAACCAATTATTAAATAAAGAAGAATTGTTATCGAATAATTTTGGTTTATCATTAAATCACACTTCAAATAAATATATTTTATCATCATCATTTAATTATATTGATAATAGCTTTATTGGAAATCAAAATTCACCAATTGCTTACCAGTTATTGGAAGGTTTGCAAGATGGGAGAAATTACACTTGGAATATTAATTTGAAAAAACAAATATCAAATTATTTAGATGTAAATGTTAAATATAGTGCAAGAAAATCCCGATTATTAAACACTATTCATACTGGAACAATAGAATTAAGAGCTAATTTTTAATTTTAAAAGTAACGCTTTTAAAGCCAAATGCTACAGATTTAAATCTATTTCAGATTAAATATGTTTTCTATATATATTTGGGGTATAATAATTTTTTTACTTTGATGAATTTGAGGGGATTTGTCAAAAAATTACACCCATTATATCCTAAATATAATGGGTGTTTTCAATTTCAACAATCACTTATTGAATCCATTTTTTAAATGAAATTTCTTCGTTTACAATGTTTGCAATTTCAGAAATAGCTATACGTTCTTGTTTCATCGTATCTCTATAACGAATTGTAACAGTATTATCCTCTTTTGTTTGATGATCTACTGTTATACAAAATGGTGTTCCATTAGCGTCTTGACGTCTGTAACGTCTTCCAACAGCGTCTTTTTCATCGTAAACTACATTAAAATCGTATTTTAAATCATCCATAATTTTATGAGCAATTTCAGGCAGGCCATCTTTCTTAACAAGAGGTAAAACAGCTACTTTATTAGGAGCAAGAATTGATGGTAGTTTTAGCACAATACGACTACTACTATCTTCTAATGTTTCTTCAATTAAAGAGTTAGAAAAAATAGCTAAAAACATTCTATCAAGACCAATGGAAGTTTCAACAACATAAGGGACATAATTAGAATTAGATTCGTGATCAAAAAATCTTAATTTCTTACCAGAATGTTCTTCATGAGCTTTTAAATCAAAGTCTGTTCTTGAATGAATACCTTCTAATTCTTTAAAACCAAAGGGGAATTTAAATTCTATATCAGTTGCTGCATTAGCGTAGTGTGCTAATTTTTCATGATCATGAAAGCGATAATTATCTTCACCTAAACCAAGTGATTTATGCCAATTTAATCTATTTTCTTTCCATTTTTCAAACCATTCTAATTCAGTACCTGGTTTAACAAAAAATTGCATTTCCATTTGTTCAAACTCACGCATTCTAAAAATAAATTGTCTAGCAACAATTTCGTTTCTAAAAGCTTTACCTGTTTGTGCAATTCCAAAAGGAATTTTCATTCTACCAGTTTTTTGAACATTAGCAAAATTTACAAAAATACCTTGTGCTGTTTCTGGTCTAAGATATAAATCCATTGCAGAAGCAGCATCGGCACCTAATTTTGTACCAAACATTAGATTAAATTGTTTTACATTCGTCCAGTTTTTAGATCCAGACAAAGGACAAGCAATTCCTAATTCTTCTATGAGTAATTTAACATCCGCTAAATCTTCTTTTTCTAATGATTTTCCTAATCTAGATAAAATTGTATCAATTTTTTCTTGATATCCTAAAACTCTTCCATTAGTAGATGTAAATTCTTCTTTATTAAATGAATCTCCAAATCGTTTTTGAGCTTTAGCAATTTCCTTATCTATTTTCTTTTCGATTTTAAGACAATAATCTTCAACCAAAACATCAGCTCTATAACGTTTATTAGAATCTTTATTATCTATTAAAGGATCACTAAATGCATCAATATGTCCAGATGCTTTCCAAGTTGTAGGATGCATAAATATTGCTGTATCAATACCAACAATATTTTCATTCATTTGAACCATGGCTTTCCACCAATACTCACGAATGTTCTTTTTTAATTCTACACCATTTTGTGCATAATCATAAACTGCGCTTAAGCCGTCATATATTTCACTTGATTGAAAAATATAACCATACTCTTTTGCATGTGAAATAACTTTTTTAAATAAATCTTCTTGTTTTGCCATTTGGCAAAAGTAAAAAAAATTACAATTGATTTATATAAAATAATAATAAATAAAAGTATTATTTTATATTTTGTAATTCTTCATTTTTTGCATCATCTTCAACTTCTTTAAAAACAGCGTCATCTTTTGAATAATCAATTTGTTCTTGCTTTTTTAATTCAAGTACTTCTTTTTCTTTATTCAAATCAACTTTTAACTTATATAGGTAACCAAGATATAATAGTGCAAAAATAAACGCTATAATAAATACAATTTTATTTTTAGCTATTGTGCTTTTAGTAGTTTTATTTGTTTTGGGAGTATCAACTACTTTTTCAGTATTTTGTAAACTAGTAATTTTAGGTTGCGTCTTTTTAATTACTTTGTCTGTACTTTTTGAACTTATGATATTTGATTGAGGCTTTTTAATTATTTTGCCTGTACTTTTTGAACTTATAATCTTTGATTGAGGCTTTTTAATTACTTTGTTTGTACTTTTTGAACTTATGATATTTGATTGAGGCTTTTTAATTACTTTGTCAGTATTTTCAGAACTGATCCTTTGAGGTTTAGTATTTGCCTTATTAATATTTTTAGGTTCTATTTTTTCAGGAACCTCTTTTTTAATATCATTATTTGCAATTGTAGAAACATTTTTTTCTACTTCTTTATTGTTATCAATTATTAAACTATCTTTTTCTTTTTGAATATTAATTAATTCTTCTCTTAACTCAAATAATGTTTTTTCTTCATTTGCTTCTGTAATTTCCGTAACTTTAAGCTTATCTTTTTTACGTTTCTCAATTTCTGAAAGTTTTTTCTCTAATTTTAATCTTAATTTTTCTATTTCAGAATTTTTATTATTATCATCCATACAACTAATAAATATTTTATCTTAAATTCTTTTGAGTTGATCCTGCTTTTTTATTATTGACATAAAAATCTATAGTATAAGTACCTTTATTTAATTTTATATTTCCAAATTTGATTAAAATATCACTAGCAATAGCAGCTTTTTTGTAAGGTATAGTACTAATATCTGAAAAGTGTAGTTTTTCACCATCTGTTGTAGAAAAAACTCCTTTATCAACTAATAAATCACCATTCGGTTTATATATAATTATATGAGCTTTAATATTATTATTTTCGGCTATAGGGTTTTCATTTAAAACAAAACTAGTTTTAAATACAGTGACTTTTCTAGCTCTATCAGTTTCTTTATATTTACCACCGCTTCGTTCCTTATAAGTCATTACGCCAAAATTACTAGCTTTAACTATTTTCCCTACTGCTACTTTTTTTGCTAAATGTAAATTTTGTTTAACCAAAGTATCATTATAAATAGCTTGTAAATTAAGGTTATTTGTTAAGCTGTCTTTTTGTGTATTAAGGTTTTGATTATCAAGACTAAGTGTTTTATTACTTCTAACTAATGAATCGTTAAGTCCTACTAATTTATTTGATATTATATTTAAATCCTTAATTTTATTCTTATAAAAATTAATCAACTTCCAATTTGTTTTTTTAATACTTTTTAAAGAGTCCTTAAAATTTTTAATACTTTCCTTCTGAACAATTAATTCTTCAGAAAGCATTGTGTTTTTTGAAATTGCATCATCATACTGCAATTCCATTTTAGATAAATTATCAATTAATTTATCTTTTTCATTTTGCATTTTATTTTCAATAGCTATATGTTCTTTATTATTGTTATAACTATAAAATAATAAACCAATTAATAAGAGTACTAGAAAAGCTATGATTCCTTTTTTAAAATTATTTGACATGGATTTTTTTTTTTTGTTAAATTATTAAATTCTTATAAAGAAAAACCCTTTATATAAAAAATTAATAAAAATATTGTATATTTATTCAAAATATATGGCAAATATGCGATTTTTTAATGAAATTAAAAATATTTTCTATCCTAATATTTGTTTAAATTGTGAAACTGTTCTATCAATTAATGAAAAACAACTTTGCACTTTATGCTTGTTTAATTTACCTCTAACAAATTATTTGAAAAATAATGATAAAAGTGTTGAGAAAATATTTTATGGAAGAGTAAAAATAGAAAGAGCTACAGCTTTTCTTTTTTATAATAAAAAAGGTATAACCCAAACATTAATACATAAATTAAAATATAAAGGCTATGAAGAAATAGGCGGGTTTTTTGGTGATTGGTTTGGTGAAATTTTAAAGGATAATAATAGCTTTAATAATATTGATTACATAATACCTGTTCCTTTACATAAAAAAAGGCAAAAAGTTAGAGGATATAATCAACTAACTAAGTTTGGAGAAAGGCTTTCTATTAATATGAATAAACCTTTTCTTGAAAATATATTGATTAAAAAAGCATCCAGTAAAACACAAACTAAAAAATCAAGACTTGAAAGAATTAAAAATGTAAATAAATTATTTTTTTTAACTGATTTGGAAATTTTTCAAAATAAACATATATTATTAATTGATGATATAATTACTACTGGAGCAACAATAGAGGCATGTGCAAACGAATTATTTTTAACAAAAAATATAAAAATTAGTATTATTTCAATGGCTATTAGTGAATAGGTTTAAATTTAACCTAATTTTGATATTTTAAATTATAAATCTTAAATTAATAATCGTTTCTTTGCATAAATGATAATTTTATGAAGTTTATAAAACCATTATTAATCCTTATTTTAGTTATTTTAGCTAATAGTAGCTGTGCAAGAAGAGGTAGTCCAACTGGTGGTCCAAAAGATGAAGATGCTCCAATTGCAATTAGAACAATTCCTGAGTATAAAACTGTTAACTTTAATAAAAATGAAATTAAAATATATTTTGATGAGTATATAAAACTAACAGAATTAAATAAAAATTTAATTATTTCACCACCTTTAAAGTATAATGCAGAAATAACTCCTTTAGGAATTCCAAGTAAAAAAATTACTATAAAAATAAAGGATACACTTAAAGAAAATACAACATATACTTTTAATTTTGGTGAAAGTATTATTGATAATGCAGAAGGAAATGTATTAAAAGGGTTTAAATATATATTTTCTACGGGTAAGCATATTGATTCTTTATCCCTAAAAGGTAAAATTATTAGTACTATTAGTAGAAAAACCGATAATTATGTTTCTGTTTTACTTTATGAAGATAATGCTAGCTTTAATGATTCTACTATTTATAAAGAAAAACCAATATATGTAACAAATTCTCTTGATAGCATTGGTTGGGAAATTAGTAATCTTAAAAAAGGAAAATACCATTTAATTGCAATTAAAGAAGAAAATAATGATTATTTATTTAATCCTAAAACTGATAAAATTGCTTTTATTGATACTCTAATTTCAATACCTACAGAACAAGAGTTTGAATTAAAGTTATTTAGAGAAATTCTTGATTTTAAATCTTTTAAACCTTTTGAAGTAGCCAAAGGCCATATTCAATTTGGTTTTCAAGGTAAACCTGATGATTTTAATATAAGTTTACAATCTAAAGTAGATCATATTATTTGGAAAGAATTTTTCGAAAAAGATAAAGACACTTTGAATTTTTATTATCAACTAGATACGGAACAAGATTCGTTAGTTTTTAGTTTAAAAAATAAATATATTGAGCAATTAGAAACGATTAGATTAAGAGCTAAAACAATCGATTCGCTTATTGTTAAAAGTAATTTACGAGGGACTTTAGGATTTAACGATACATTAAAAATAACAACAAATAACCCTTTAGATATTTTCGATAAACAACTATTTTCACTTTATGATAAAGATACCATTGCAGTTGATTTTTTACTAAAAGCTGAAGAATATAGAAATTTATTAATACTATTTGATAAAAAAGAATCTCAAAACTATAAATTACAAGTATTACCCAACGCAATAATTGATTTTTTTGGTCAAAAGAATAAAGATACCATTAAGTATTCCTTAAAAACTAAGAAAAAAGATAATTATGGTAGTATTAGCCTTAAAATTGATAATCCAAAAAATACACCTATCATAGTTCAATTATTAAGTTTAAAAGAAAAATTAATTGATGAAAATATAATAATAATCGACCATAAAGTAGATTTTGAATTATTGTCACCTGGAAAATATTTAATTAGAATAATTTATGATGTAAATAAAAATGGTATATGGGATACAGGTAATTATCTAAAAAAACAACAGCCAGAAAGAGTGATTTACTTTAATAAAGAAATTGAAGTGAAAGAGAATTGGTTTATAAGCGAAACTATTGAAATTGAATAGATTATATGTTTAAAATTGAAGAAAAAATTGAAGCTTTAAGAAAAGAGCTTAATCAACATAATCATAATTATTATGTGTTAGATAATCCATTAATAAATGATTATGATTTTGATATTCTCTTAGATAAACTTCAAAAATTAGAAGATGAAAATCCTCAATTTTTTGATGAAAATTCTCCAACTCAACGTGTTGGAGGAGAAATTACTAAAAATTTTGAAAATATTACACATAAAAATAGAATGTATTCACTTGCAAACTCGTATTCTATTGATGATTTAAATGATTGGGAGCAACGATTATTAAAAATTATTGGTGTTGAAAAACTAGAATATACTTGTGAGTTAAAATATGATGGAGCTTCAATTAATTTAACTTATGAGAATGGAAAATTAAAAACAGCTGTTACAAGAGGTGATGGTTTTAAAGGTGATAATGTAACAGCAAATATAAAAACTATTAAATCTATTCCTTTACAAATTAACTCTAATAAATTTTTAGAAAACTTTGAAATACGAGGCGAAATTGTTCTTCCTTTTAAAGGTTTTCATAAAATGAATGAAGAAAGAATTGCCAATGGTGAAGAACCTTATAGAAACCCTAGAAATACAGCCAGTGGAAGCTTAAAATTACAAGATAGTAGTGAAGTTGCTAAAAGACCTTTAGATTGTTTACTTTATCATGTAATAACTGATGAAACTAAATATGAAACACATTTTGAAACTCTAAAAGCAGCTAGAGAAGTTGGATTTAAAATACCAAATGATATTAAACTTTGTAAAAATATTGATGAAGTTTTTGAATTTATTAATTTTTGGGATAATAAACGTAGTGAATTACCTTATGAAACTGATGGTGTAGTTGTTAAAGTAAATTCTCTACATTATCAAAATGAAATTGGATTTACAGCTAAATCTCCACGTTGGGCAATTGCTTATAAATTCAAAGCAGAACAAGTAAGCACAAAACTAAATAGTGTTGATTATCAGGTTGGTAGAACAGGAGCGATAACACCTGTTGCAAATTTAGAACCTGTAGAACTTGCAGGAACAATTGTTAAAAGAGCTTCACTACATAATGCAGATCAAATTGAAAAACACGATATTAGATTAAACGATACTGTTTTTGTAGAAAAAGGAGGAGAGATAATACCAAAAATTGTAGGTGTTGATTTAGAATTAAGACCGAGTAACTCAGTAACTTTTAAATATGCAACACATTGTCCTGATTGTAATTCAGTTTTAGTTAGAAAAGAAGGAGATGCAAAGCATTACTGTTTAAATGAATATGGATGTAAAACACAAATTATTGGAAAAATACAGCATTTTATAAGCCGTAAAGCAATGAATATTGATGGAATCGGTGATGAAACAGTTGAATTATTATTTGATGGTGATTTAATTAAAAATTATGCTGATTTATATGATTTAACATTAGAACAAATATTGCCATTAGATAGAATGGCACAAAAATCTGCCGAAAACATTATTAAAGGTGTAGAAGCTTCAAAGCAAATACCTTTTGAAAAAGTGTTGTTTGCTTTAGGAATTCGCTATTGTGGAGAAACTGTTTCTAAAAAATTAGCTAAACATTTTAAAAGTATTGATAATATAATAAAAGCCGACTTTGAAACTCTTAAAAATGTTGATGAAATAGGAGAGAAGATAGCAGAAAGTATTATTTTATTCTTTAAAGAACAAATTAATGTAGAAATAGTTAATCGTTTAAAAGAAAAAGGTTTACAATTTGTTTTAGTAGAAGGTGATACAAATATTTCAAATAAATTAGAAGGATTTACTTTTGTAGTTTCTGGAGTGTTTGAGAAGTATAGCAGAAATGATTTAAAAAAATCAATTGAAGAAAATGGAGGTAAAAATTCAGGTTCATTATCTAAAAAAACAAGTTACCTAATAGCAGGAGATAAAATGGGACCAGCAAAAAAAGTAAAAGCTGATAGCTTAGGTATTAAAATTATTAAT
>Ga0256844_10000763_pt1 | contig 12147 bp, 10 predicted proteins | sample MusselsmetaG_FD_189100 | JGI IMG/M metagenome (GOLD analysis project Ga0256844, IMG submission 189100) | Mussel associated microbial communities from hydrothermal vent at the East Pacific Rise, Pacific Ocean - Mussels | ecosystem: Host-associated > Mollusca > Shell > Unclassified ... | reverse complement strand
TAATGCGATTAATTGCAGGTTGTGTTTTTATATTTACTGGTATTTATTATTTAATAATGTTTATATTTTAATATATATGAAATTAAAAAAAACTCTTAATAGAAAAGGATATATATCTATAAAACTCAAAAAAACTATCACAAATCATTATGAAGTTAAAGCAAAAATAAATGGAATTAAAGGTCGATTTATTTTAGATACAGGTGCTTCAAATTCTTGTGTTGATTTCTCTGAAGAAAAATATTTTAAATTACAAGTTAAAGATTCTAAAACTCTTGCTTCTGGTGCTGGAGCAACAGATATGTTTACTAAACTATCAATAAAAAATAATATACAAATTAAAAAATGGAATTTTAATAATTTAAATATTGTATTATTTGATTTAAGCCATGTAAATACTGCTTTAACTCAGCATAACGCAAAAACTATTCATGGTATTATTGGTGCCGATATCTTACAAAAAGGAAAAGCAATTATAGATTATAAAAACAATAAATTATTTTTAAAAAAACTAGTATATAAACATTAAAAAAAGTCTTCTAAAATATATTAGAAGACTTTTTAATTATAAACCTTAATTTATAAATTTATTTTTTAATGAATTTTTTACTCATTTCTTTATCATTAGATTGTATTTTTATTACATATACACCTGCTTCTAATTTACTTAAGTCTATTTCTAAACTAGATGAGTTAGGAGTTAAAACTCTTACTTCTTGACCAATTAAGTTATAAATAGCAATTTTAGAAATATTATCTTGATAATGTACATTTAATATATCTTCAACGGGATTTGGTTGTAAAGTTAAATTATCTACAATACTATCATCAACACTTGTGACAGAACTAGTTTCTTCAATACAAAAACGTACTACCCCTAAATCATCATTACTATAATCCCAGGCTCTTAATACATAAGAATCTCCAGGTGTAAGATCTGTATAGATTACTTCACTAGGAATATTTCCTCCATTATTAATATCATAATTTACTTCACATGCTAATTCTGGGGTATTACTGCATGTTCCACCAACATATATTGCAGTTGCAAAAGAAGACCAATCTCCTACTTCTGGTACTATTATTTTAATATCACCTGTTGCTGGTGCTGTAAATGTAAACCAAATATCACCTCCCGAAAATGATCCACAAGCTGGAGTACCATTAAAAGGTGACGAATCACTCGCTCCTTTATTATTTGCAATTGTTGGACTTGTACAACCTGTACCTGCTGCATTTACTGGCACATCTATAGAATTAGTACAATAGTCGTTTGATGCTGTTGCTGTTACTTTAACATTGTCAATTCCAGCTCCAAATCCCCAACTAGTATTGTCATCATAGCCAAAACCAATGAATAATGAACTTGAATTTACACCTGGATTTGCAGCAAGTGCAGCTACTAAATCTATATAATCAGTAGTTGGATCAGTATCAGTATTATGAACTTTTATAGGTATAAAACTACTGCCATCCCACAAACCAACAGCTAATGTCTCACCATTTCCATTTACATTTAATGCATAATCATATTCTAAAGTTACTTGAGTATAACTTGACACATCAAGACCTACTGTTCCAGGAGCTCTATACCAAAGCCAAACCATATCATGATTACCAGTGTCTCCAGCAGCATCATCATCAAAAATAGCTGCATTGGTTGAAAAATCAGCAACATAACCTGGTACTACACCACTTCCAAATGTCCATATTTGAGTTCCATTTCCTACTGTGCCTCCTACTTCCCAATTTGCTGGCGCAGTTATAGCATCAAAATTTTCATCTAATAAAATGTCTTGTGAATAACTAATTGTTGTAAGTACTAACAACAATACTAAAAAAGTAATTTTTTTCATAATTTATGATTTAATAATATTTATAAATAATTCTGGTTAATATTCAATTTTATTGTTGTTAGCCTTAAAATAAATATCTAATACAAAATTAGTTTAAATGCTTCATTTAAATTTTGAAAATGTATGAATGGTAATTTTGACTTTATAAATTATATAAAATCGTTTAAGAATGTAAATTAATATAAATAAAAAAGACTGCCCTTTAAGGCAGTCTCTTTATAAAAATATAAAAATGAATGGTGATTATTTACCACCTTCCATTTTCTTTTTCAATTCGGCTAAAGCTGAATTAGAATCAGCGAATGTAGTTTTTTCAGCATCATCTTGCTGTTTCTTCATTGCTGTTTTTACATTCTTATTCTCTTGTTCTCTAAAAGTTGCAGTATGAGAAACAACTAATCTACGATATTCTTTGTTAAATTCTAATACTTTAAAATCTACAGTATCACCTTTAACAATTTTAGAATTATCTTCTTTCTCCATATGGCGTGATGGTACAAAACCTTCAACATCAGCTCCAAAAGATACAATTGCACCTTTATCACCTTTTTCTTTTACAGTTCCTTCATGAACACTATCAATAGTATAAGTAGCTTCATAAGCATCCCAAGGATTATCTTGAGTTTGTTTATGACCAATGTTTAATTTTCTATCTTCAACATTTAATTCTAAAACTACTACTTCTAACTCATCACCAACTTTTACAAATTCAGATGGGTGTTTTACTTTCTTAGTCCAAGATAAATCAGATATATAAATTAATCCATCAATACCTTCTTCTAATTCAACAAAAACACCAAAATTAGTATAATTTCTAACCGTTCCTTTATGTTTAGAGCCAATAGGGTATTTTGTTGTAATGTCTGTCCAAGGATCAACATTTAATTGTTTTAATCCTAAAGACATTTTTCTATCTTCTCTACTTAAAGTTAAGATTTCTGCTTCAACTTCATCTCCAACTTTTACAAAGTCTTGAGCTGAACGTAAATGAGTTGACCAAGACATTTCCGAAACGTGAATTAATCCTTCAACACCTGGAGCTACTTCGATAAATGCACCATAATCAGCAATAATTGTAATTTTTCCTTTTACTTTATCACCAATTTTTAATCCTTCATCTAAAGCTTCCCAAGGATGCTTACTTAATTGTTTTAATCCTAATTGAATACGTGTTTTATCTTCATCAAAATCAAGTATTACAACATTTAATGTTTGATCTAATTCAACCACTTCATTTGGATGGTTAATTCTAGACCATGATAAATCTGTAATATGAACTAATCCATCAACTCCTCCAAGATCAACAAATACACCATAAGAAGTAATGTTTTTAACAATACCTTCTAATACTTGTCCTTTTTCTAATTGACCGATAATTTCTTTTTTCTGAGATGCAATATCAGCTTCGATAAGTGCTTTATGAGATACAACAACATTTTTAAATTCATGGTTGATTTTAACAACTTTGAATTCCATATTTTTATCTACATATTGATCGTAATCTCTAATTGGTTTAACATCAATCTGAGAACCTGGTAAGAATGCTTCAATACCAAATACATCTACAATCATACCACCTTTAGTTCTACATTTAACTAAACCAGTAACAATTTCTCCTGTTTCATGAGCTTTATTAACTCTTTCCCAAGCTTTGATTACTCTTGCTTTACGATGAGACAAAACTAATTGTCCTGTTGCGTCTTCTAATTTATCTACTAATACTTCAACTGTATCACCAACTTTTAAAGATGGATTATAACGGAATTCATTTAAAGATATAACTCCTTCAGATTTTGATTTAATATCAATAATCGCTTCACGATCTGTCATTCTCATAACAGTTCCATCAATTACTTGACGTTCTTCAACTAATCCTTCAATTCCTTCTAATTCTTTATCAAATGCTGCTATTTTTTCTTCATCAACAGCTTCAATACCTTCTTCGTATTTATGCCAATCAAAATTTGCTAAAAATTCTGCTGGATCTACTTTAGGTTCTTCAACTTTAACTTCTTTAGGAGCTTCTGCTTCAACAGCAACAGTTTTTTCTTCTACTTTGGCTGCTTCTTTCTTTTCAGATTTTTTTGCAACTTCTTTTTTAGCATCAACAACTTTTTCTTCTTTTTTAGCTACTGCTTTTTTTACTGGAGCCGCTTTTACAGCTTCTTTTTTATCAGCTTTAGCATCTTTTTTAGGAGCTACATCATAATTTGCAGCTAAATCTAAATCTTCAGTTAAGATATAATAAAAAATTGCACGATATTTATTTTTATTAGATTTTCCCATTTTCTCACAAACAGCTGTAATTGCTGAATCTAATTTTTCTGAATCTTCTAATCCATGCTTTTTAATTAAGAAATTTTTCTTAACTGTTAAAACTTCAGCATCATCTGAACAAGATACAACTTCAGCATCTTTTTTAAAAATTGATGGTCCTAAACCTTTAACTACTTTTGTAAATAAGTCTTTTTCAAAACTTATTCCTAATTTTTCCATCTCTGCGATGTAAAATTCAATTTTTTCTTCTGTTTTAGTCATGTGACTATTTTTTTTGTATTTTATTGTTAATCAGATTTTTAAACAGCATTAAACAATAAAAGATTGTTATTTTTAAAATATATTTGTCCCTTTTTTTAATCTGTTGCTGTAAAAAGGTTTGCAAAAGTAGTTATTTTTTTGAAAATGAACAAGATAAACAAAATAAAAAAGCAATTCAAATAGATTGAATTGCTTAGGTTTAATAAAAACTAAATTAGTTTAATTTAATAACTCATTTAATAATTTATTAATATTTTTACTTGATGGGCTATGTGTTTTAGCATTGTATATTTTACCTTGAGGATCTATTAAAATAAAACGTGGTATACTATTAATTCCATAATCTTTAATAAATTTTGAATTCCATGCTTTATCTGCATATAATTGCAACCAATTCATATTTTTATTCTTTATCATTTTCTTCCATCCTAATTTAGCTTTATTTTCATCATTATCATAACCTCTTCCGTTATCAACTGATATACTAATAAATTCAATATTTTTATTATTATATTTTTCTACTAATTTTTTTAAATAAGGTATTTCTCTTTTACATGGTCCACACCAAGTTGCCCAAACATCTATATAAACATATTTCCCAATAAAATCATCTAAAGAAACTTTACCACCTCCATATTTTTCATAATTAAAAAATTTTGGTGAATCTGTTCCTTTATTAAATTTGACAAAAAAATCATGTTTTTTAGCATAATTTTTTTTTAAATATGCTATAGTTTTAAAGTTTCTACTAATTTCATTTAATTTTACAACAGAATCGATTCCTTTAGGTATTAATAACTCTGCTATTTCTTTTTCTACTTTATTAATTTTTGAAATAAATACTTTTGGTTCTAATTCAAAATATTTTATAATATTACCAAGTCCTTCTTTATCATCAAGCCTCTTTCTATCTATTAAATACTTTGAAGTTTCATATCCTTTCCCTCTAAATTCAACTGTGTTTTGATAATTATTATAATCATAATTTAATATGATATTATCACCGTTTTTTAAATATATAAAACTTTTATTTTTTCCGTCTTCAAAAGTTTGATATCCATTAAACATAACTTTTAAAGTATCTTTAAAAGTACCATCAGAATTAACTTTTATTCTTTTATTTATACCTCTACTTGTTATATCTATATTTTCAGCTAAATTATTAGAAATATTACCAGATATAGTGACATAATTTTTGTGAGTTTCTTTTTGACAAGAAAAAACCAATAATAGAATAATAGAAACTAAAATTATATTTTTCATTATTTTAATAGGTTTGTTAAAACTTCTTTTGTTTTTGTATTTGATGGTCTAGACATATTTGCATTTACTATATTCCCTTTTTTATCTAACAAAATAAATCTAGGTATAGAATTAATTTTATAATCTTTAGCAAAGCTATCACCTTTTAAAGCAAATAATTGAATACCACCCATTTTTTTATCAATAATCATTTTTTTCCATGCTTCTTTGGCTGTTTCTCTATCAACTGATATGCTAACAAATTTTATTTTTTTTCCTTTAAATTCTTCTTCCAATTTTTTTAAATATGGAATTTCTCTTTTACATGGTCCACACCAAGTTGCCCAAACATCTATATAAACATAATTACCTCTTAAATCTTTTAAAGATGTTTTGCCTCCTTTAAAGTTTTCATAATTATTAAATTCTGGAGATGGTTTACCTTTTAAAGATAAATTTTCATTTTTTTTGTTATTAATTCTATCATATTGTTTATTTAACAATTCTGGTAAAGTTTTAAGTGCTACTTTTTCTTCTTTATAAAATGCGGTATCGATATTTTTATATTTATCCATTAAACCTAAAAAACTATCAGTTATTTCTTTGTTTTTTTTATCGAAAGATGCTTTATCTAATTCAAAAAGTTTATTTATAGATAGTTTATTTTGTAATAAATTTTTCTCAGCTAAATAATTACTTGTTTCTGCTCCTTCACCAGTAAATTTTAAGGTTTCTTTCATCTTTTTTGTATCAAATGAAATTTTAACATCATCATTATTTTTCAAAAAAACTTGAGCTGTTCCATTAGAAGAGAAGATAAATAATTCTCCTTTATTTTTTAGATGTAATGTATCAGAAAAAGCTCCATTTTCATTAATCTTAATTTTTTTAATATAACCTGATCTACTTTTAACTATAAGTTCATGAGATTTTACATTTTCTATTGTCCCTGACAATTTTGCATAATTTCTTGGTTCAGTTTTATTACATGAAAATAATAAACCTATAATACCAATTAATAAGATTCCTTTTTTTATCATTTTATTTTAAAATTTTATTTAATATTTCTTTAGTTTTTGGATTAGAAGGACGAGGTGCTTCTGCATTAATTATATTCCCTTTAGGGTCTACAATAACAAATCTTGGTATACTATTAACTTTTAGATTTTGTATAAATTGCTTATCTCCATTGGAAAATAATTGAGTACCACTCATGTTTTTAGTTTCAATCATTGTTTTCCATGCTTTATAAGCACTTTTTTTATCAATAGAAATACTAACAAAAATAATATTTTCACCTTTAAATTCGTTTTCTAAACGTTTTAAATGTGGTATTTCTGCTCTACATGGTGTACACCAGGTTGCCCAAAGATCTATGTATATATATTTCCCTCTAAAATCATTTAATGAAGTTCGACTTCCATTATAGTTAATATAATGATCAAAATTAGGACAAGCTTTACCTTCTAATTCTTTATATTTACCTCCTAGAGATTTTTTAAAAAGGTATTGTTGTTTAACTGCTTTTTTAAGACTTAATATTTCTTTTTTTTCTAATACTGCTAAATCCGTATCAATATTATTAAATTCTTTCAATAATTGTGAAAACTTACTAAAAATATTTTCTAACTCAGTATCAAATTGTTCTTCATCTAATTCAAAAAAAGTATTATTAAATGATTCTTTTCCAATCATTGCTTTCTTTGCTAAATAATTATTTGTTTCACTACCTAAACCTGAAAATTCTAAAGATTTTAAAAAATTAATTGAACTTAATTTTACATCTAAATCATCTCCGTTTTTTAAATATATAATTAGTTCATTATCTCCATCGGTTAATAAATAGTGGCTTGCTGTATTTTGAAGATGCAAAGTATCTGAAAACACACCATCTTTATTTAACTTAATTTTTTTAGTATAACCATTACCTTTTAAGGTTAGGTATTCACTATTTGGGTATAAATATTTACCTGAAAATTTAGCATAATTACTAGTATTGTCTTTTTTACAAGATACGATAGTAAATACTATTAAAAATAGAAGAAGTAACTTTTTATACATTGTTTATATTTTTATACAAAAATATAAAACTTCTTTAGTTTAACAATTTATTTAGCACCTCTTTTATTTTAATACTTGAAGATCTTGGAGCGTTTGCATCAATTACATTTCCTTTATCATCAATTAATATAAATCTAGGAATACTATTAATTTTAAAACTTTTTATAAAATCTGACTTCCATGCATTATCTGAATATAATTGAATTCCTCCCATTTGTTTTTCTCCAATCATGTTACGCCATCCTTTTTTTGCAGCTTCCTTAGAACGATCTTTATATCCTCTACCATTATCAACAGAAATACTTACAAATTTGATGTTTTTGTTTTTATATTTTTCCTCTAATTCTTTTAAATATGGTATTTCGGCTTTACATGGTCCACACCAAGTTGCCCAAACATCAATATATACAAATTTACCTTTTAAGTCAACTAAGGATGTTGTTCCTCCATTATAGTTTTCATAATTTTCAAATTTTGGAGATGGTTTATTTACAAAAGATTTAAATAGATCTTTTTGTTTCTTCATCATTTTATATTGAGATAATATTTCTTTTTTTGTTTCAGAAATATTCTTTTTATCTAATTCTATTAAATTACTATCTAAATTATTATTTTCTAATAAGAAATCTTCTAGTTTAGAAAACTTTGTATTTACCTCTGCTGTAAAATCTTTTTCATTTAAATCAAATAAATTTCCTGAAAATAATTTTTCAAATAATAATGATTTCTTAGCTAAATAATTATTGTTAACTGATCCTTTACCACTATATTTTATTGTTTCATCAAACTCTTTAGTATCAAGAGTTAAATACACATCTTCTCCATTTTTTAAATATAAAGAAGTAAATTCATTACCATCAGAAAATGTATACAAAGCACCATTACCTTTAACGTGTATGGTATCTTTAAAAGTACCATTTTTAGAAATTTTAATTATTCGTTTGTTTTTTTCAAGTCGTAAAAAACCATTATTACCTAAATGATTAGTGATTTCACCTGAAAATGTAACAAAATTTGTTGGAGTTTTTTCTTTACAAGAAAAAAGTGTTATGATTAAAATAAAAATAAATACTTTATTGATCATGATGTATGTTTTTAGTTAGATAACAACAAATATAGTCTATAATCTTTTTAAAAACTTACAAAATAAAAATCAATTAACAATCTAATCAATATTTGGATTGAAAGAGTATCCTATTCCTTTACTTGTTCTAATATAATCATTACCTATGTTCTTTCTAAGTTTTCTTATATGTACATCTAAAGTTCTATCGCCTACAATAATTGAATTTCCCCAAATATTTTGATAAATTTCATCACGAGTAAAAACTTTACCTGGAGTTAATACTAATAATTTTAATAACTGAAATTCTTTTCTAGGAAGTATTATTTCTTTTTTATTTTTAATAACAATTCTTTTTTCAAAATCAATTATTAATTTACCTATACTAATTTGAGAAACATCATTTATTAATTTAATTTTTCGTTTTAGTAGTGTTTTAACTCTTGCAACTAATGATTTTGGACGTATTGGTTTTGTTACATAATCATCAGCTCCAGCTTCAAAACCTGCAATTTCTGAAAAATCTTCATTTCTTGCTGTAAGAAATATTATTATTGTATCATCAAAACCTATTAAACTTCTTAGCTTTTTACATGTTTCAATACCATTTAATTCTGGCATCATTACATCTAAAATTATTAAATCAGGATTATTATTTTTAGCAGAAACTATGGCTTCTTTACCATTATTAGCAGTATAAATAAGATAGTTTTCTTTTTCAAAGTTGTATTTAAGAATTTCTAAAATATCTGGTTCATCATCTACTATTAATATTTTTATTTGCTCTATCATTATATCAAAAATACATATTAATTTAATTTTGACTATTAAAAAAATTAATTAATACCTTATTAATATATTTTTTTAATTAATAATTACTATTTTTGAAAAACTTCCTTAAATATTTTTATAGTAATTAATTATAAATTAACATGAAATATATATTAATTTTTATATTTTTATCTTCATTCTATAGTGGTTTTTCACAAAACAGAAACTTTGAAAGACCTAACTATAAGAAGATTAAAAAGGCAGTAAAAAAAAGAAAATCAGATTTTAACTACTCAAAGTTATTTAAAAAATTTTCTTCTCCTTATTATAACATGAGTTTAAAAGAAAAACGTTTTTTATATTTTGGATATATTTATCAAAAAAATTATAGTCCATTTGGTTTTTCTAAATATAGTGATAGCCTTAATTTATATGCAAGAAAACCACTTACAAAAATTACTTTGAGGAAAATGATTGTTTTTTCTGAGTTTATTCTCAGTAAAAACCCTTTTAATATTGAGGTATTAATCTATAAATCTTATTTACAAAGAAAAAACAAAGATAATGTTGGATATTCTTTAACAAAAAAACAACTAAATATTATTTATGACGCTATAAAATCTACAGGAAATGGTTTAACAAAAAAACAAGCCTACCATATAATTTATAGAGATCATAAAAAAGAGTTTTTAAAGTATTTAAAACTTAAGCATAAGGGAATTAATAAAACTATTGATAAATATAGAGTTGAATATTTAAATGTCGAAAAAAATAAAAATAATATTCGTGGAATTTATTTTAATGTAAGTGCGTTTAAAATTAACTTAAAATCTAAACTAAAATAAATTTATTCATTATTTAACTGATCTTTATAATTTTTAATATTTGATTTAGTTTCTTGATCTAATTCTGGGTACTTTATATCTGAATATTGTTTAATAGTTTCTAAAATTGTTTTAGCAACTAGCAACCTTGCTGTATCCTTATTATCCGATGGAACAACAAACCACGGTGATTTATTTGTTGATGTTTTATTTATGGCATCTTGATAACAAAATTGATATTCATTCCAAAGTTTACGCTCTTTTAAATCACCAGATGAAAATTTCCAGTTTTTTTCTTGTATATTTAATCTTCGTAATAATCTATTTTTTTGCTCCTCTTTAGATATATTCAAAAAGAATTTTAAAACTATTGTTCCATTATCAATAAGCTGTTCTTCAAAATTTATAATGTGTTTTAATCTACTTTCATAAAAATTATCTGTTAAGTCATCTACATTTTTAACAGATGGAATATTTTCACCCAAAATGTAAGCTTTATGAACTCTTGTAACTAAAACATTTTCATAATGAGTACGATTAAAAACTCCTATTTTTCCACGTTCTGGTAAAGCTAAATAATGTCTCCATAAAAAATCATGTTTTAATTCTTTATCTGTAGGGACTTTAAAACTTGTAACAACTACTCCATTTGCATTAATATCTTTAAAAACTTCACGTATTAGGCTATCTTTACCAGAAGTATCCATTCCTTGTAAACAAATAAGCATACTATACTTACCGTGAGCATACATTTTATCTTGTAGTTTGCTCAATTCTTTACGTACTTTTTTTAACTCTTTTTTTGCATTATCTATTATCTCAAGAGTATTAATACTTTTTAAATCTATATTATTTGCTATTTTCATTGTTGAAATATTGAATGTTGAATGTTGAATGTTGAAATCAGATAAAATATATCAAGTAACCTCCATTTTTCTAATCATCTTAGATATAATTTTCGGAAAAAATCTTTTTACAAAAACTGCCATTTTCTCTTTAAAACCACCAATTACAACTTCTTCTTTTTTATTAGCAATTGCAATTAATGCTTTTTTTGCGAATATTTCAGATGAAAGTCCGTTTTTAGTAGCTTTATCCATTGTGTTTTGCTTAGATCCATCAGCTGTTAAAGCATTTTTAGAAACATCAGTATTAACAAAACCAGGACAAATTAAAGTTATTGTAATATTATCATTATAGACTTCGGCTCTTAAGCTATCAAAAAAACCATGCAATGCATGTTTTGATGCTGCATAAGAAGAACGCAAAGGTGTCCCAATTTTACCAACAACACTAGTAATTACTACAATTTGACCTTCTTTTTTTGCTGCAAAATAAGGTAATAAAGCTTTTGTAAGTGCTACAGTTCCAAAATAATTTGTTTTAAAAATACGAGTATCAATTTGCATACCTGTATCAATTGCTAATGAACGCTGACTTATTCCTCCATTATTAATTAGAATATCAATATTTCCAAAAAGAGTAAGAGCTTTGGCTGCTATTTTATCTAAATTTAAATAATCTTCAAGGTCTAATTTTAGTATTTTTATATCATTAGAATTAGCACATTTAGTTTTAACTAATTCTAGTTTATCGATATTTCTAGATGAAATAATAAGTTTTGCTCCTAAACTAGATAATTCAATTGCTAAAGCTTTTCCAATTCCTGATGAAGCTCCTGTTATCCATACTATTTTATCTTTAAAATTCATTTTCTATTTTGTTGCAAATAGTTTTATATCTTGCTTAGAAACTGTTTCTTCACCTAATATAATTAAACGTTCAACTACAT
>Ga0256844_10000762_pt1 | contig 12167 bp, 11 predicted proteins | sample MusselsmetaG_FD_189100 | JGI IMG/M metagenome (GOLD analysis project Ga0256844, IMG submission 189100) | Mussel associated microbial communities from hydrothermal vent at the East Pacific Rise, Pacific Ocean - Mussels | ecosystem: Host-associated > Mollusca > Shell > Unclassified ... | reverse complement strand
CAGTATCTTGCCCATCAATTACCAGATTCTGTATCGGGAAAAGTTGGCTTGTGGACTAAAGCTGATAGTGTTGTTTACTTTGATGATTATCGGGTGACTTCCCGCTAATTAGTTAACTTTACTTTGAATTTCACACTCACCTTGAGACGTTGCCACCCTCCTTTTTGAGATACAGCAGGAAAAGGAGGCACCACCAAGCCGGGATGAACCACAGGTTATAGTACCGCCATGCATCTCAATGATTTGTTTACAAATCGCAAGGCCCAGGCCCGAACCACCTGTTTTACGATGGCGGCTGGAATCAAGGCGGACAAAAGGTTCAAATAAACGCTGCCGGTCGCTCTTCTCGACTCCAACGCCATCATCTTCAACAGTAAAAATGATCTCATGTTCAGTACAATCAAGACTCAGCACAACCTTTGACCCGGCAAAACGAAGAGCATTGCTTAAGAGATTCTCCACGGCCCTGGCTATTCCACGTTTTTCAATAGAGCAAATGCATGGTGACCGGCCTGTAAAATACAAGCCAATATCAGTCCCTGGATTGCTCTCCCGAAAAGGTTTGAGTGTGGCGGCAAACCACTCATGCATATCAACTTCTTCAAACTGTTCCCGTCGTACCGGTCGGTCATAGCGGGCATGTAAAAGTAGCTCTTCAATAATTCCTTCCAGATCGTTGATGTCTCGTTCGATATTATTAAGGTAGCGAACCCGATCTTTTTCAGATGGATCTTCCCGCAGCATTTCATGGGTAAAGCGCAGCCTGGTAAGTGGTGTTTTCAACTCGTGGGAAACCGCATTGGTCAAGTCTTGATGACTGGAAATAAGCTTCTGGATACGTCCGGCCATGGTATTAAAAGCACTTGCCAGTGGATTCAGAGAGGATCCCCGACCGAGCCGGACACGTTCTTCAAGACTGCCCCGGCCAAAAGAGACAGCAGCTTTTCGCAATCGTCTGATATCGCGATACAATGGCCAGGCAAGAAAAAGAATACCCAAGGCCAGAAGTGATGCAGGTAATATACGGTTAACATTGTCAATGCGTTTTCTAAGCGAGCGCTCATCCACTGTTCCTATCTGATACAAAAACCCGTCATCCGGAGTTGGCGCATAGATTGTATGCAAATTATCTTCATGCTTTAAAAGAACCGACTTACCTTCCAGCAGGCGTGGATTCTCTTTTACAGACACTGGTGCTTCTGACTTCTTAATTATCACAACAGAAAAATCAGATTGTTTTAATACTTTTTTTAACTGATTCGGCCACTCTTCCACAGGAAAAGTCTTTAATCTTTGGTTTACAAGATAAACTGCTCCCTTAACGGCCTGATCGTTTCGATCTTCGATACTGATATCAATATCAAGAGCGATTACACCTTTAGATCCCGGTGCTTTCCGATACAGTTTTGAAATCTTCCCAAGTTGAAGTACTATCTCACCCTTTTGAATACGTTTCTTTTTGCTTTTAGAAAGTTCCAGGTCTTCAAGAGGCAAAAATGCTACCTGTGAACCAAAATGACGATTAACCTGTTTAATAAATGCCTGTTTTTCATTTTCAACTACATCTTGCAACTCAAGATCCAGAAGATGAAAAACCGGTTCATATTCATTGCTGGAAACATCTTCAACCCAGTAGCTGATCAATTTATAAACAGGGCTGACCGCTGGAATAAAAAGAAAAACAAGAGGTAAGGCAATCACAAGATAAAATTTAAGAAAGAGTTTCAGCATTACAGCTCTCCCGCAAAAAGATAGCCACGTCCCCTGACTGTTTTAATCAGGCCAGGGCATTCAGGGTCATCTCCAAGCTTTTTACGAAGCCTGGAGATACGAAGATCAATGGAACGATCGATTCCGTCATAATCAATTCCTCGTATTTTCTGCAATATATCTTCCCGGCTCAGAATTTTACCGGCATGATTCGCCAGTAAAAAGAGTAGATCAAATTCTGCTGTGGTGAGATCAACCAGCAAACCATTTTTTATAACTTCACGGCTTGACTTGTTAATTACCAGTCCTCCAAACTCGAATCGTGACCGGTTAGCCGATTTATCGTGATTACCAGGGCGAAATCGTCTTAGTACAGCATGGATTCTGGCCAGCAACAACCTTGGCTGAACAGGTTTACAAATATAATCGTCAGCTCCAAGTTCCAGCCCGACCACCTGATCCATATCCTCGTCCCTTGCTGTCAGCATGAGTACAGGGCCTGAATAAGTGGGGCGAATCTCCCGACAGACAGTAAAACCATCCTTTCCAGGCAACATAATATCGAGAATGACAAGATCTGGAAGCATGGTTCTGATTTTCGTAACCGCTCTGTCCCCACGATGCTCAATTTCCACCTTGAAATCGTGTTTTTCAAGATATTCCTGCATTACTTCAGCAAGGGCTTCATCATCTTCCACAAGCAACAGAGTATATTTTTTGCAGCTGTCATCCATTGGTATTCTCTCACACCATGATTTGTTAAAAAAATGGGATCGCAAGTTCGTAGTAATCAAAACCAGCGCTTCTTCCGCCCAGATGTTTTGCAAGAAAATCTTCCATTCTGCGATAGAACACCATGTTGTTTTGCCATTTTCTGATCCCGTGTCCCTCGTCCTTAAACAGCAAATAATCCACTTCCTTGCCGGAACCACGTAACGCCTTGACTATCTGGTCTGCCTCCTGCTGTTTTACCCGTGGATCATTGGCACCCTGTACAATTAACAAAGGATTTTGCACATTATTCACCTTAAAAAGCGGGGAACGGTCTTCCATCGCTTTACGTTGCTCTGCAATGCCCGGATCACCTACATATTTATAGAAAAAAGGCATTATATGTTTCCAGTAGGCTGGTGCGGTCTCAAGTAAGCTTACAAGGTTCGATGGCCCTACCACTTCAACTCCACAGGCAAAAGATTCCGGTGTAAAGCTCATACCGATGAGTGTTGCGTATCCTCCATAACTGCGGCCCATAATACAGATCTTATCCCTGTCTGCAATTCCTTCAGCAATTGCCCAATTAACCCCATCAATCAGATCGCTGTGCATTTTAGCACCAAATTCACCGATGGCTGCCTCCATAAATTTTTTACCATATCCGGTGGAGCCACGATAATTAATCTGCAGTACAGCATACCCCCGGTTTGCCAGAAACTGAATGGTCTCATCAATTCCATATCTGTCCCGTGCCCAGGGGCCTCCGTGAACTTTCAGAACCATGGGAACAGTTTTCCCCTCCAACCCTTTTGGTACAGTCAGGTATCCATTAATGTTCAAACCATCACGGCTTTTAAATGAAACAGGTGTGGTAGTTGACAGACTTGATGCATAGCGGGATAAAGGGGCTGTTCCCAGCAAGGTCATCTTTCTGCTATCACGCTGGTACAGGTAATGACTTCTTTTTTTCTCAGACGAAACTGTAAGAATCACCGTTCGCTCTAAATTATCACCACTAACAATTTGCAGATATCCCTTATGTTGCTGTTTCAAAAGATTGAATTCAGTTTCAATGTCTGAATCAAAAAAATGTATCTGTGGATAATCAGGCATTGAAGTAACAAATAACGGATTACTTGTAACTTTACTGATATACACGTCATCCAGATCAATATCCTTTTCACTATAAACCTGCTGCATGGAATTATTACGAAGATCCATTCTGAGCAAAGCTGTTTTATCTCGATCAAGATTTGAAAGAACCCATAAAAAATCCAGATCAGACGTAAAATCTACCACATAAAACAAGTCATCAAAATCCCAATCCAGAATTTTCTCCCAACTATTTCCATCAATAGACAGACGTTCAAACCTGTTCGTTGTCTCAGTCAATTTACGATACCTTCCGCGTAATTTTCCCGTTTTATCAATGAGCCAATTATATGTATCCCCAGGATTGTGTGCGATCTTCTCTATTTTGTGCGTTTTCAGATTTATTCGAAAAAGGTCGAAGACTGTTTTATCCCGCTCATTGTGTTTAATGAAAATATGCTCTGGATCATCACGCGGGATAGCCAGGATTGTTGCCTGGCTATCTTTTACCGGTGTCAGATCAACGGGTAATCCTGCAGGTTCATCAATGGAAACACTGTACACATGATAATTTTCGTCTCCATCAGTGTCTTGATGATACAATAATGTCCGGCTGTCCTGTGCCCACACAAAATGGAATATACTGTCATCGGAATGCGAATCGATATTTTGTACTGTATCGCCTTCCACTGTCCTGAAAAATATTGTGAGCTGTGTCCCCTTTACAGCAATCCATGCCAGTTTTTTTCCATCAGGCGATATCTGATAATTAAAATTTGCATCGGTGTTGGCAATAAATTCCCGGAGCGGGATCAAATCAGGCAAAACAGAAGAGTGTAAGGCTTTATGCGTAGGTGCAATGGCACAGCTGCTGAGAAGAAACAGGATAAAAACAACAACTACTAAGAGAGTTATCTTCCTGTAATTATTTACTATATGACCATACTTTCTATGACCTGACGCCCAACAAATACAACATGATTTCTTCAACATTTGTTAACCTCTTTATGAAATGATGCACCACTATTGATACATGCTAACAAAGGAAACTATGCGTATCACATAAAAAATGCTGTAGCGAAAAGGTACCGAACTGTATCAGTTTGTATCAATGAACACCACTCGTTGATTCAATTTATACAATTTCCTAACCCGTATTTCTCATGAACATTTTGAAAACAAATAGTCAACTATTTGGATTTATAGTGACAAAATGTTCATGAAAAATTCAGGCAAAATACAGTGGTCTTATCTTTCACCTGCACTGGCAACAACAAAAAGGTAATCATTGGCACATCCTGGTAATACAAACCACCATACTCATCTGTTCACACGGAGCCAAAACAAAGCAGATATGCCAGAGAAACCACCGAATACTCGAAAGAAATTACAGTTTACGAATTATTATTCAATAATGGCATCATTTTCGCAACATTCATCACAGGAACGACAAACAATTAGCTTTTATTTGGTGATACAATGATACCCGCTGTAAATTCCGCACTCTCAGGGCTCCAGGCATTTGGCACAAAAATGAATTCAAATGCCAATAACATTGCCAATGTCTCCTCGGAAGGATACAAAAAAACACGTGTAACGCTATCAAACCAAGTACCGCAAGGTGTAAAAGCATCTGTTGAAACAGTAAACAGCCCCGGAATGCTGGCACTTGAAGAAACAAATGATGGAAATGAACTTGTTGAACTTTCAAATGTTGATCTGGCAGAGGAACTACCGGAATCACAGCTAAACAGTCGTTTTTATCAGGCGAACTTAAAAACGCTGCAAACCGTAGATGAAATGACAGAGAGTCTTATAAACATCAAGGCATAAGTTGCCTTTTATCCAAGTTTCCCCTCAGCCTGTCTGTTCAGGCTATCTCTCCTCAACCCGTTGCAGCGGACAATTGCTGCAACGGGGTTTTTTTTTCTTACAGAACTCTTTTGCCACAGCAACAATTAATGCGTGATACTCGTTAAAGAACGGTACATCTTCAGGCAAACTATCCATAAATTCCTGCTGTAAACTATAATAATCCGTATCTTCTTCAACGATTCCATGACGGGAAAAGACGCGATGGGTGTAGGTGTCTATAACAAAAATTGGTTTCTTTGCAGCATAGAGAAGAATGGCATCTGCTGTTTCAGGTCCCACCCCTTTAACCCGCAACAAATTTTCCCGGGATTCATCAAGACTGTCCGCAAACAGAAAAGTAATTTCTCCTTCGTATTCATCTTCAATCATCTGAAACAAATTCTTTAACCTGCGAGCCTTAATGTTATAATATCCAGCCGGTCGAATGTATTCTGCAAACTCCTCAATCGGCATGCGATAGAGACATGAGAAAGAAAGCTGATCACTATCTTTAAGATTAGCAATGGCTTTTTCCACGTTTGTCCAGTTGGTATTCTGGGTTAAGACTGCTCCAACCATTATTTCCAGGTTACTTTCACCTGGCCACCAATTTTGCGGGCCATAGTGAGCATACAACCTGTCGTAAACCCTTAAAAAAAGATTTCTATTTTCTTCGCTTGTTTCCATTCGTCAAGTTTCAGTATTCTATTATTATGGTATTTCGCTTCTTAATCGCCCAGACAAATACCAATTTCTCTGGCAGTAAAAACCTTATCGCTTTTCATATCTACTTTTCTTCTGGATTTTACGGCAATTTCAAGGGGCACAGAACTCATATGAGGGGAAACCAGGGCAACCATGTGACCGAAGATACCCTTTTCAACAAGACGTACGGCGGCAGCACCAAAACGCATGGCAAGCAAACGATCAAAAGTAGTTGGAGAACCTCCCCGCTGCAGATGACCAAGTACCAGTGATCTGGTATCCTTTTCGGTTTTTTCTCCTATTTCAGATGCCACCCATTCTCCAATTCCACCAAGAAGTAGTTCACTGCGCCCTAGTTCGCCGTTACCTTTACTAACAATTTCACCCCCCAGAGCAGTTGCCCCCTCTGCTACCACTATGATAGCATAGTCCTTTTCATGAAGAGCATTATCCATTATCTTTTCACAGACTTTCCCCATGTCAAAGGGAATTTCAGGCATCAAAATAGCATCTGCACCACCAGATATTCCAGAATACAAAGCGATCCAGCCTGCATCTCTTCCCATTACCTCAACCACCATTACCCGATCATGGGATTTTGCTGTTGAATGCAGTTTATCCAAAGCTTCTGTGGCAGTGGCAACTGCAGTATCAAAACCAAAGGTTCTGTCAGTTGCTTCCAGATCATTATCAATTGTTTTGGGAACACCAATAACAGGCATCCCTTTTTCAGCAAATTTACGAGCTATTTCCAAACTGCCATCTCCACCGATGGCAATATGACAATCAAACCCCATTCTTTGAAAGTTTTGGAGGATTTTATCTGAAACATCCACAACCTGAACTTCACCAGCAAGATTCTCAACCGGCATGGCAAAGGGATCACCTTTATTTGTAGAACCAATAATTGTACCCCCCATGGAGTAAATTCCTTCCACATCTTCCAGTCCCAAACGAACAAGTTCATCCATATCAAGTAGTCCCTTGTATCCGTTTCGACTCCCATATACCTCCCATCCTTTCCGGTAACAAGCATGAACAACAGCATATATAACGGCATTCAGCCCGGGAGCATCTCCACCACCAGTTGAGATCACTATTTTTTTCATAAAATGAACCTTTTTCCTTCACTTATTGGATAGAATATGCAAAGATCCGTTGATAAACAATAGATATTGCAAGGCAAAACCATTTTGAAGCTTTACGAATGCACTATACTCACTGATTCTACGACTCTATTTAGTAATGATTTCTAACAATCAAGGATTGACATCTCTCGACGAGTTACTATTGTTGTATATTATTTTTAAAGGATGTTGGAAAGGATTATATTAAATATCAGAATAATTACTGATATAGCAACTGGCAAACGATTCAAAGGTTTTACCTTTGTCACTTTTTATTATTACAGGAGGTTTTCATGTCTGATTTCACAGTAACAGACCAAGCAGTTGAAAAACTCAAGGAATATTTGGAGCAGAATAATATCAGTTCTGCACTGCGTATTGCCTTGATGCAAGGCGGCTGAGCTGGCCCTTCATTGGGATTGGCTCTGGATGAGCCAAAAGATAACGATAAAGTTTACGACCAGGACGACCTGACATTTCTGGTTGAAGAAGGTTTAATGAATACCTGCGGTGCCATCAAGGTTGAATTTATTGACGCAGGACCCCGATCAGGATTTGGAATTACTTCCACCAATTCCATCGGTGGCGGTGGCGGTGGTTGCAGCTCTGGATCCTGTGGATCTGGTGGTTGCGGCTGATCGCACCATGTTTTACCAAGTGGTAAATTCCTGAATCGGGATTTACCACTTTTTTTATCTCTCCTTTTTTCTCCCTGTTCTCTTCAATTTTCTACCTCTGCCTGCTTTTCTCATGCAAATTTCCTGCCAAGAACTTGACAGGTCCTTTTTTCGTCCTTAAAAGTATTCTCAACTAAAAACAATACTGGATCCAGTTATCCGGTTTTACAATATTTTTGTGAAATCACAAAAAAGGAAAAGGGGGAGAAATAATGCAATTCGACAAGCTAACTATAAAATCCCAGGAAGCGATTCAGGCAGCTCAACAGGTTGCTCAAAACAGTAACAATCAGGAAATAAAAACTGCCCACCTGATAAAAGCAATTTTAGAGCAACCTGACGGTGTAGTTGTCCCAGTACTTCAAAAAATGGGCATAGAGCCTTCAACAGTACTCATGGAAGCCACCAAACTCATCGAGGCCATTCCGCAGGTCAGTGGCAGCGGTGCCTCCGGGCAGGCACACCTGTCAAATGCCCTAAGAAAGATCGTAGACGACTCTTTCAAAACAGCAAATCAGATGCAGGATGATTTTGTCAGCCAGGAACACTTGTTTCTCACAATCATCAAAGACAGAAAATCAAACAGTGCCAAGAGACTACGACAACTCGGTATTGATGAAAAAAGTTTCCTAAAGGCTTTGACCAGCATCCGTGGCAATCAACGCGTCACCGATCAATACCCTGAAGAAAAATACCAGGCTCTTGAGAAATATGCACGCAACCTGACAGATATTGCAAGGCAGGGAAAACTTGATCCAGTGATTGGACGGGATGAAGAAATCCGCAGAATTATTCAGGTACTCTCACGACGCACCAAAAATAACCCCATCCTAATTGGGGAACCGGGCGTTGGTAAAACAGCTATTGCAGAGGGCTTAGCACTTCGAATCGTCAACGGTGACATTCCTGCTACTCTCGAGGGCAAACAAGTTGTATCTCTTGATCTTGGTTCATTGATCGCAGGGGCAAAATACAGAGGAGAATTTGAAGACAGGTTGAAAGCTGTTCTCAAAGAAGTTGAAAAACGCGCAGGCGAAGTCATCCTCTTCATTGATGAAATCCACACCCTCGTTGGAGCAGGAGCGGCTGAAGGCTCAATGGATGCTTCAAATATGTTAAAACCTGCCCTTGCCCGTGGTGATTTACACTGTATTGGTGCCACAACCCTTGATGAATACCGAAAGTATATTGAAAAAGATGCTGCCCTGGAACGAAGGTTTCAGCCCGTACTTGTTCAGGAACCAAGCGAAGAAGACACCATATCTATTCTTCGAGGCATCAAGGAAAAATATGAGCTTCATCATGGTGTTCGTATTCAGGATGCTGCAACCGTTGCTGCGGTGACTTTATCCAGCAGATATATAACCGACCGTTTCTTACCGGATAAGGCAATCGATCTAATAGATGAGGCCGCCTCAAAATTACGCATAGAAATCGATTCAATGCCAGCTGAAATCGACAACCTGGAACGCATTAAAATCAAACTGAAAATCGAAACTGAAGCACTGAAAAGAGAAAAAGACAAGGCTTCAAAAGATCGATTAAAAGAGGTGAACAAAGAGCTTGGCGAACTAAACGATGAGCTCACATCCCTCAAAGGACAATGGACCATTGAACGCGATATGATACAATCCATTCGTCAGGTAAAAACAGATATAGATGAAGCCAGAATAGAAGAGCAAAGAGCAGAACGGGAAGGAAACCTGAGCAAAGCTGCAGAAATTCGCTACGGTAAGATTGTAGAACTGCAGACACAACTGGATAATGCCAACGCAAAGCTTCACAAAATACAGGCAAAAAGTCAGATGCTCAAGGAAGAAGTAGGAAGTGAAGACATTGCGGCCGTAGTTGCAAAATGGACGGGTATTCCAGTTGATCGTCTACTTGAAGGTGAGAAAGACAAACTGGTTCACGCAGAAGAAGAATTGGCAAAACGGGTAATCGGACAAAAAGAGGCCATCCATTCCGTATCAAATGCTGTAAGGCGTGCACGTGCCGGGCTCCAGGATCCCGACAGACCTCTAGGTTCCTTTATTTTTCTTGGCCCGACTGGTGTTGGAAAGACCGAACTCGCACGGAGTCTTGCTGATTTCCTTTTTGATTCAGAACAGGCCATGATCCGGATCGACATGTCTGAATTTATGGAAAAACACTCTGTGGCACGGCTCATCGGAGCACCTCCTGGATATGTTGGTTACGATGAAGGTGGTTACCTCACCGAAGCAGTACGCAGACGACCTTATGCAGTAATCCTGCTTGATGAAATCGAAAAAGCACATCCAGATGTGTTCAACGTGCTGCTCCAGGTACTCGATGACGGCCGCATGACTGATGGAAAAGGCAGAACCGTTGATTTCAGAAACACCATCATGATTATGACTTCCAACCTTGGAAGCAACCTGATCATGAAAATGGCTGAGGATCGGGAAAGTGATGAAAATATTAAAAATCAGATTGAGGAAATTCTCCATCAGCAATTTAAACCGGAATTTCTGAACCGTATCGACGAAACGATCATCTTCCATAGTCTCTCAAAAGAAGATATGTCCGGAATCATCGACATCCAACTGGAACGACTGAAACAGAGACTACAGGCAAAAAAGATTTCTCTTACAATCACAGACAACACCAAAAATTATCTGGTGGACAGTGGTTACAACCCGCTCTTTGGCGCAAGACCACTTAAAAGAGCAATCCAGCGACATTTGGAAGATCCATTGGCAATGGAGCTCCTGGAAGGAAATTTCCCGGAAGGAAGCAACATTGAAGCAACGGTAAACAACGATAATATCACCTTTACCATGAAGTAAACTTCTACTATTAAAAAGGAGGAAAGCAGAGCTAGTGTGCTTTCCTCCTTTCTTTTTTATTCAGGATATGTTTGCATAGCCACGATATAATTCATCATAATTCCATTCACAACCATCCCCGGAGATAACAATGGCCAGCGATGTTAACGATATAACAATACAATACGAAGAAGACGATCAGGTGCTTGTCAAAGAACTGGACAAGGACATTCTAACCAAAGGTGCATGGGCTACCATTATTTTCAGATACCAGAACTGGAGTCGGGCAAAAAATGAGTTTGCCAAAGAGATGTTCACCATCAGACGCTATCAAAAACGTAATGGCGAATATCTTCCAAAATCTAAATTCAATATCTCTAGTGCTGACCAGGCAAAGAAGATCATCGCAACTCTTGAAAAATGGGTTAACGAATAAAAAAAGGAGCGATACATGTATTTTCCGGTGGCAGATATTGAGCTTTCTCCATTTATTCCACCACTCGTTGCATGTGTCATTTCTTTCTTCACCTCCATGGCGGGTGTTTCCGGTGCATTTCTTTTGTTACCCTTCCAGGTTTCTATCCTGGGCTTCAACAGTCCGGCAGTAAGCAGCACCAACCACCTGTTCAATATCATTGCCATCCCAGGAGGAATCTATCGTTTTATCAAAGAAGGTCGAATGCTTTGGCCTCTCACGTGGCTTGTTGTCATAGGTACTCTGCCCGGTGTTATTGCGGGCGTCCTCATTCGAATTATCTACCTACCATCCCCTGAGGCATTTAAGATTTTTGTAGGTCTGGTCTTATTATATATAGGTATAAAGCTTTGCCTTGATCTTTTAAAGAAGGCACCCGCAGTCAAAAAACAAACAACACCGACAGAATTCACAATCACCAACGCACGAGTCAATCTCAAATCTCTACAATACACATTCAATGGTAAAGACTATCAGATAAATACAATGTCTGTTATCTGTTTAAGCCTGATCGTCGGTCTTATTGGTGGGATTTATGGGATTGGCGGTGGAGCAATCATTGCACCGTTCTTTGTAACAATCTACAAATTACCCGTTCATACTGTAGCAGGTGCTAGTCTAATGGGGACATTCATCACTTCAACCATTGGCGTAGTGGTTTTCCAATTACTATCATTGTCATCTTTTACAGCAACACAGAATATTGCACCGGATTACCGCCTCGGGATTCTGTTTGGCCTTGGAGGCATTGTTGGTATTTATCTTGGCGCAAGAGCCCAAAGGTTCTTTCCAGCAAAAATCATTAAAACCATTCTTGCCGCAGCATTGCTTTTTACTTCTGCAAAGTACATTTTATTCAATTAATAAATGGCGTTTTTTCAGTACGTTAAAAAAGGAGCTCATTTCTTTTCAAATAACAGGTGAATTTCCATTGACAGCCCCCCACCAATTGAGTAGTTTGCCGCGGTCGCTGAGTGAGGGAGGATGTGAAACAGAAACTCTCAACAATCGACAAAGCGGGTCA
>Ga0256844_10000761_pt1 | contig 12169 bp, 10 predicted proteins | sample MusselsmetaG_FD_189100 | JGI IMG/M metagenome (GOLD analysis project Ga0256844, IMG submission 189100) | Mussel associated microbial communities from hydrothermal vent at the East Pacific Rise, Pacific Ocean - Mussels | ecosystem: Host-associated > Mollusca > Shell > Unclassified ... | reverse complement strand
TGGACTACAAGCATACTAAATAACCTTGTTGTCTCAGAAGGGATTGCTCCTACTTGTGTAGTAGCACCTTTTCCTTTTACGCTTCCTAAACCTTTAGATCAAGATCCTAAAGAGGTGGCAGTTTGTAGTAAACCTACCTCTCTTACATGGGAAGGAGCAACAAAAAGTAGTATCTCAACATGGACAAAACCAGCCGTAGATACTCCAGCTACCTTTACGACAAGTGGTGGTGCAACAGTAGATGTAACAATGAAAATTACGAATGATGCGACTGGTGAGTATTATCCAGATTTATCTGGAACCAGTAGTGCCGCTTTTGGTACTCCATATCTTACGCTTTATCTAGGGAATCAAGATGCACCAGGTGATGGACAATGGAATAGTCCAGGTGCATGTATAGCACATGGCTATGACCTTGAAGCTGGAGAATCTTATCAACTAGAAGTAACTTTCTCTGAACCAGTCATTTTAGACAACTGGCGTATTCGTGATGTCGATTCAGGAGATGTTAGAGAGGGCGCTAAAAATTGGAATTGGCAAGATGGAATCAAAGTAGAAGGTTTTGATGCTGCCAATGCAAACATCAATGTAGAAGCAAAAATTGGTTCAGCAGGAGCAGGACTTATGGTCGATGCCAATGGTATTGTGCATACTGATCCAGCTACCTATAATGCTGGGAATGTAGCAACAGGAACAGGTTCTACACCTAATGCAACCAATGGACATATCGTACTCTCTTCAAATATGGTGCCAGTAAGTAAAATAATTATTACGCACGTGGCAGGTCCCGATGTAGCGTGTCAGACGCGTTCTGCACTTGCTATGGCAGGACTTGCAGTATGTAAACCATTGCATATCTCTGGTCATGTCTATAATGATGAAGATGGTGTAATCCCAACAACTGAATGTGATACAAGTGACAATACAGTAGATGGTAAGCCTATCAATGATATTGATGGAAAAGCTTTAAATGTATGTCTTGTAGATGCTAATGGAAAAGTACTAGATACACAAGTATTAAATAATGGAGCGTATGACTTCGATAAATATATCTTGCCAAATGCAAACTATAAAGTACTTGTCACTACAGCTACTTGTACTAAAGATGCAAAAGCACCTACGGCAGTATTAGCGGAATCGTGGAAATACGAGGGTGAACAGATAGATCCTGCTAATAATCCAGGACGTGATAAAAATGCAGATGGTCTTATCAATATAAGTGTGACGGATGTAGATATACCAAATATTGATTTTGCTATTAACAAAATACCTACAGCACAAGGCTATACCCGACCATCTGAAATCAATCCTGGTGGGGCAACACAAGTACAAGTAGCACCTGCAGGTGCACCAATAGATGGATTTATTACAGATGCAGAAGAGGGAGTACCTTCAAGAATAAGAATTGAAACCATCCCAAGCTCTGGATCCCTTTATTATAATGCCAACAAAGTCACAGTCGGACAAGTGATAGATGCGCCAACTCCTGATGGATTTACTTTTGATCCTAATGATGGAGATGTTGAATCGGCATTTTCTTATGTGAGTATAGACAAAGCGTGTAAAGTATCTAAACCAGCATATTTAAAATCTTCTTTTGGTGTACCTAAAATATCTGGATTCCTTTATTTAGATACAAATAATAATGGTCAAGTGGATGACAATGCCACAAATAAAAGTTGTGACGCAAGTACAGCACTTTTTGTAAACCTTATAGGAAAAAATGACAATAAAGTCATTGCTTCTACGTCATTATTAGAAGATGGGTCGTATGTATTTTATAATCCTGATGTAAAACCTAATACAAGTTATGATTTAATACTCTCTGCCACACAAGCTAACGCTGGAGATGAAAGTCCATCAGCAGATTTACCTAAAGGATGTATGCACACAGCTGAGAATAAAGGTGAAAATGCAACAAATCCTGAAGGCAATGCCGGTGATGGAAAAATCACTGTAGATGTTGTAGGTACTGATATCCCTGAACTTAACTTTGGTATTTCTCCTTCTGTGAAGATAGGAGATTTGGTATGGATAGAAGATGACAATGATGGAGATGCAACCACTGGTAGTATTACTCCTGTATCAGGGGCAACAGTCACGGCTCTATGTAACAATGTTAATTATAGTGCAGTGACAGACAGTACTGGTAAATATCTTATTGATGTACCACAGAATGCTGAGTGTACACTTAGTACTCCAACACCACAAGGTAGTGGACCAGCACTTGGTTCTGCAAGTAACAAAAGTATTACAGATAGCACTTCTGGTAATAACAAATCTCATAATAACAGTGGGACAAGTATGAAACTTGGTACGGTAGATAACTTAACTGCAGATTTTGGATTTTCAAGTAAAGTGACAGATGGAACATATAAAATAGGAACCCACTTTTGGATAGATGAAAATGCCAATGGTGTATTTGATACTACAGAAAAACCAGTCAGTGGAGCACTAATAGAGCTTTTTGATGATAATGGTAGTAAAATAACAGACACAACCACAAGTAATAGTGGTGAATATGGTTTTGACGTACCAGCCGGAAGCTATAAAGTGAAGTTTAATATTCCAAATAAACCTGAGTATGAAGGTTTTGTATTTAGCCAAGCTAAAGGCAATGCAGATGATAATCGTAATGTGAATAGTGCCAATACAGCAGGATTTACACAATCTGTTACAGTAGGCCCAAATGAAAAAGCACAAGATCTTACAATGGATGCAGGGATAAACTGTGGCTGTGCAAATGTAAGTTCAGACAGCTCTGATGCCCAAAGTATGTTGAGTATGCTGAGTATGATGTTCTTTACACTTATGATAGCACTGTACTTTGTAAGAAAAGAAGAAGAGAAACAAAATGTATAAGGAAACAACTATGAAAAAAACACTCATAACATTAAGTACTATCGTAGCACTGAGTGTAAGTGCCCATGCAGGTGGGAAATATGTAGAACCAGAAGATGCACCAGTAGAGGCAATACCCGCAACGATGAGTCCATTAGGATTGTATGTTGGGCTAGGTGCTGTAGCTGCAGGCCTGAGTAGAGATTGTTCTTGTGGGGATGGTAGTCGATTAAAAGATATGACCTATGGTGGTATAGCAAGAATAGGGTGGGATTTTAATAACTATATAGGGCTTGAAGGAAGATATTTAAATGCAAGTATAGAAAATGACTTCTCCGAGACTGAACATTATGGACTGTATTTAAAACCACAATATCATGTGTTAAATCAAATGAATATTTATGGATTACTTGGGTATGGCACAACAACAGTTGATTATGATAACAATAGTGGAAAAAATTCAAGTCTAAGTCAAAGTGGATTTTCATATGGTGCAGGAGTAGAATATGACTTTGGCGATGATGAAAACCAAGGAGAATATGGCAGAATGTTTGATGGTCAAGGTGACCAAGAAAATGGCTGGGGAATTTGGGCAGATTACCAACATCTTTTAAGTGATGAAGGTAAATTTTCTACAGATAGCAATGTCTTTTCTGTTGGTGTGACTTACGACTTCTAGAGAAAACTTCTATAGAAGGTCAAGTTACCTTCTAGGAATCTATTGTGATACACGATAGTTTTTAAGGAAAAAAATGTTTAATGATAAAAAATCACTTTGGATATCTGCCTATGCCATTAGCACAATAATGGCACAGGCAGATATCACAGGAACAGTCTATAAAGATTTTAACCTAGATGGACAGAAAAATGGAGAAGACAGCTATGTCTCAGGTGTTTCTATAAAAGCAGTCTGTGAAGATGCCAATACCTATACTGCAACCACAGATGCCAACGGTGCCTATACTCTTACTGGATTTCCAGCAGGAAATAAGTGTCGAGTAGAAGTAAATCCAAGTAATGTAGGTGTGGCTGCAAGTTCCAATGTACAGGGGTCAGCACCTTTAGTAGATATGGTGTTAGATGGAAGTGTACATCAGGTCTCTGTGGGGTCACCTACTACGTATTGTCAGAACAACGCAAATGTCGTTATGGCAGCATTGCCTGGATATTATACTCCAGGTGATAATACCTATAAGGGAGGAGGAAGTGAATCTCCAAATGGACATCATTTTGGCGTACTTTTTGATATAAAAACACCTGAAATAGGTACTTTTAATAATGTATATAATATTACTGATAATCGTAAAAAACTAGTAACATGGGAACAAGTGGGTGCCATATGGGGTGTTGCCTGGAAAAGATCAACAAAAGACCTTTTTGCTTCAGCTGTATTAAAAAGGTATGTACCCCTTAAAGATGAGAGTAGTAGTGCTGCAATATCATCCTCTGCAGGGACTATTTATAAGATAGATACCCAAAATGGAAATCAAGTATCTACGTTGGTTACAATTACTAATGTATTAACAGCAGAATCTGCTACAAAGCTTTTAACTAGGCACTATGATATACACCAACATGGAGATACAGATGTAGTAGTGTATGCAGGACGTCAAGGGTTAGGCGATCTTGATATCAGTGAAGATGAGACAAAGCTTTATACAGTGAATTTAAATACTAAACAGTTAATAATCATTGATGCTAAAAATGGTACTATCTTGCAAAGTATTGCACTACCAAACCCATATGGTAATGGGATATGTGAAGATGCAATGGTTCGTCCTTGGGCGATTAAAACAAGAGGTGATAATGTTTACATAGGTTCAGTATGTGAAAATAAAATAACCATAGGCGACTCAAAAGATATTACTAATAAGAATGGTGTGGGAGCTGCTATACAAGAATATAATGGTGCTATCATTAAAACGCTTGCTATTACTAATTCGTTAAGATATTTAAGACCACATAATTATAACCCTATAGATGTTATACGATATTATGATATAAATGATAATTGGGGAAACCCTGATATATCACCGATATTAGCAGATATTGAATTTACAAATAATGGAGATATGGTATTAGGATATATTAATAGAACAGCATTTAATCGCAATGTTACGTTGATGGGTGATATCCGAAAAATGTGTTTAAATTCTGATGGTACCTATACCGATGAAAGCTCAGATGTGCAAGCGACTACATGTAAAAGTCATGAAATAAAATATAATCAAAACAATAAAAATAATAATACCTATTATTCATTTTATGTGGGAGATTATTTGAAGGGCGAATATGGACATGATAATCATCCTGAAACAGCCATTGGGGCCTTAGCTCAAATGCCAGGGGCGCCGTATATTATGTTGGCAATGACAAACTCTACTTCATGGTATGAGCCTGGAGGAATAGGCTTATTAAGTAATACAAGTGGAGAAAAGATTGCTGCACAGGCTACAATAAATAGTTTTCATATTGAGGGAGATGTGAATGGCGAAGTAGAACCTTATGGTTCTAAATCAGGGGGTATGGGTGATATAGAAATACTCTGTGACCCAGCCCCACTAGAAATAGGAAACTATGTATGGGAAGACAGTAACAAAGATGGTATACAAGACCCTAATGAAGCAGCACTTTCTGGCGTAGTCGTAAACCTATATGAAGCAGAAGACTTAGTAGGGACAACTACTACAGACGCAAAAGGTCATTACTATTTTGGTGGGATTAATCATACCCATATGACAAACAATAACCCAGTAAAAACACATACAGCGTACCAAGTAAAAATAGCACTTAATGATGCTGCTTTAGGAGGAAGAGTGCCAACAGTAAAAGATGCCAATACCAATACTGAAGATCAAAGAGATAGTGATGGAGATAATGGTAGTATAGATGTAGCAAGTTCTACAATAACATTTGGCACAGGTGCTGCTGGCCAAAATAACCATAATCTTGACTTTGGGTTTAAAAAACTTGAACCTTCTATTGATATAGAAAAAACGACCAATAGCATAGATGCAGATACTCAAGCCCAAGCAGTATCTTTAAAAACAGGTGATGTCGTAACCTGGGGTTATATTGTCACAAATAATGGGAATGAAACGCTTGTAGATATAGAAACAAACGATGATAAAGAGGGTGCAATAGTTTGTCCAAAGACTAGACTACAAGTAGATGAAAATATGACATGTACTTCGAAAATAGGTGAAGCAGGCACCCAAAATTATGAAAATACTGCCACAGTAACTGCAAAAGGTGAAACAAGTAATACCGCAGTGACTGATAGTGATAAGAGTCATTACAAAGTAACTCTTGAAGAACCAGTAATAACTCCAGAATCACCTACCTCAAGTACTTACCATATAGGCACACATTTCTGGATAGATACCAATGCCAATGGTATCTTGGATACAAATGAAAAACCTATAGCAGGAGCATTGATAGAACTCTTTGATGCCAAGGGTGTAAAAATAGCAGAAACAACAACAGATGCAAATGGACAATACGGCTTTGATATACCAGCAGGAAACTATAAAGTGAAGTTTAATATTCCAAATAAAGCAGAGTATAAAGGCTTTATATTTAGTAACCAAGGAAACAATACAGACAATAACCGTAATGTAAATAACGCCAATACAGCAGGATTTACCCAATCTGTTACAGTAGGACCAAATACAAAAAATGAAGACTTAACATTGGATGCAGGGATAAACTGTGGTTGTGCAAATGTAAGTACAGACAGTGCAGATGCTCAAAGTATACTAAGTATGTTATTTATGATGCTTTTTACACTTATGACAGCATTATATTATGTAAGAAAAGAAGAGATAGCAAAAGGAAAAAAACAAAATGTATAAGGAAAAAAATATGAAAAAAATACTCATAACATTAAGTACCATAGCAGCATTAAGCATAAGTGCACATGCAGGGGGTAAATATGTAGAACCTGCTGAAGATCCTATAGAAATTATACCTGCTGCAAGTCCATCGTCTTTTTATATAGGTTTGGGAGTGGTGGCTGCAGGTCTTAGCCGAGACTGTGCTTGTGCCAATAAAGATGCAGATAGACTTAAAGATATGACGTATGGAGGCATAGTAAGAGTAGGATGGGATTATAATCAGTATATAGGCATAGAAGGAAGATACCTTAATGCAAGTCTAGAAGATGACTTTTCTAAAACTACCCACTATGGACTCTATCTTAAACCTCAATATCTTGTAACAGAAAGTATCAATGTATATGGATTACTAGGGTATGGAGAAACAACAGTAGATTATGATAGCCACCAAGGTAGAAGCTCTACACTGAGTAAAACAGGCTTTTCTTATGGTGCAGGGTTAGAGTATGCATTAGGAGCACAATGGGCTTTATGGCTTGATTATCAGCATCTACTTAATGATGAAGCTAAATTTAGTACAGACTCTAATATCTTCTCTCTTGGGGTGAGGTATAACTTTTAATATCCCTTTTTTAAAATACAGTAGTTTTAGCTACTGTATTCTCTCTAATGATACGAAATAATCCACTTTTTCGCTATAATAATTGTTAAATATTTCAAGGATAAACTATGCAGGTAAAAGAATGTACTACATTAGATGAAGCGAGAAATGAGATAGATGAAGTAGATACAAAGATTGTAGAACTCATTGCAAAAAGAAATGATTATATCAAACAAATTGCCCATTTTAAAACCAGTATAGAAGAAGTAAAGGCTGAAGATAGAATTGCAGATGTTATCTCTAACGTGAGACAACAAGCAATAGAACTGGATCTCTCACCTAATCTTATTAATGACCTGTACCTTCGTATGATAGATGGTATGGTAGAGAGTGAAATAGCAGAGTTTAGGAATGCTAAAGGACTTTAGTCTTTTTACTTTTTAATCATCGTCATCATCTGATCCAATGACTGCGTGTGCTGCCGAACCGGCAACATCAATGGTAGCACTTACAGTTGCCCCTGCTATGGCTATGGGTGCTGTCACTATTTGTGTACATCCCGACATTAAAATCAAGTTTATTATTATAGATAGTATTAATTTTTTCATGGCAGAATTATAGCAAAGTATTTGTGTGTACTCCTTTACACACAGAGTATGTTAGAATAGTCTTTTAAAGATGCGCATAATGCATAAAGGTGCAACATGAAGATACTACTACTTGAAGATGATATGATATTACAAGAAATTATTGAAGAGTTTCTTGTAGAGCAAGGATATACTGTCCAAAGCTATTTTGATGGTGAAAAAGCATTAGATGCTATTGGAGCAGGTGTTTTTGATTTGTTACTTTTAGATGTAAATGTACCTAAGATTAATGGCTTTGAAATACTTACATACCTACGTGAGATTGGTAATACGACACCTGTTATTTATATGACAGCACTATCAAGTATGAATGATTTAAAAAAAGGATTCGATTTAGGGGCAGATGACTATCTGCGTAAACCTTTTGAACTCGAAGAACTTAATGCACGGATTGAACATGTGATAAGGTTGTATCGTTTACAAGAAGAGATAGAGTTTGATGGTATGAAGTTTATTCCTAAGGCACATCAAATTTTACTTGAAGACAATAGCATCATAGATATGAGGCAAAAAGAGGCACAGGTTTTAGAGTATTTTATGCGCCATAGAGGGAAAATAATCTCTTGTGATGAAATTATAGAAAATGTCTGGAATGATGAACATATTCCTACTCATGCAACCATTCGTACCTATATTAAGAACTTACGTAAAATGTTTAGCAAAGAGTATTTTAACAATATAAAAGGAGAAGGGTATCGTTTTAACATCGTATGAGCGTAGCTCTCTTTTTAGATTTTTATCGTTGTATTTGACATCAGTATTTATTTTACTAAGCATTATTGGGTATCTATTTTTTGAAAATAACCGTGCTTCTATGCAAAATGCTATGAAATTTGAGATGATGTACCAATCACGTATGCTCTCTTCTAAAATTATAATGATGGCCATGAGCGAAAAAGAAAATTCTTTTAACAAAATAAAATTTTTAGAAGCGTTAAAACATTGTCGTTTTCAAGTAGGGTATTATGATAAAAATAAATCTCCACTCTATACGGAAATAAAGGAAGTTGCTAAATTTGATACAGATTTTTTTGTGGATAATATGAAATGTTATACCATCACAGAAGATAAAAGTGAACATCTAGGCGTACGTTATATTGTACTTAAAGAGAGTGATTTAGCAAATTCATTACATGCATTACGTACTAAAATCATAGGATATTTGGTACTCTCGTTTATCCTTATGGGTATAGTAGGATATTTTTTAGGCAGATTATTTCTAAAACCAGTACGTGAACAGATAGAATCTTTAGATAAATTTATTTCAGATACGACACATGAACTAAACACACCTATCTCTGCGATACTCATGACTATTCAGTCACTCAAACATGTTGAACCTAAAAAAATGCAGCGTTTAGAAGCCAGTGCAAAACGTTTGAGTACGATGTATGGGTCTTTGACATATAGACTTGAAGGTGAAGTAGAGCCCTCAGAGGACTTATGTTTAGCCAATATTATAGAAGAACGTGTAGCATTTATGAAAGAACTTATAGACTCAAAACGTCTTTCTATACATATAGACCTTGAACCCACAAAAATAACAATGCCTAAACATTCACTCTATAGACTCATTGATAATCTTATCTCTAATGCGATTAAGTACTCAGATATTGGAGGGGATTTACAACTATCTCTTACTAATAATGTACTAAAAGTAAAAGACAAAGGTATAGGAATAGATGAGAAGATGCAAGAAGATATTTTTAAGCGTTATTACCGTGCAAATGATGAACAAGGTGGCTTTGGGATAGGGCTTAATATTGTACTTTCTATCTGTCAAGCATATAATATAAAGTTAAATTTAAATTCTAAAAAAGGAGAGGGAAGTACCTTTATACTTACCTTTCCTAAAAGGTAGAAATAGATTTATTCTACACTGTCCATTAAAATACTAATGATATCTGTCATTGTAAGGATACCTTTTAGCTCATTATTATCTATAACAAGTAAACGTTTAATACTAGAATTTACCATCAATTTTGCGGCATATTTGACATCAAGTTGGGCAGAGACAGAAAATGCAGGGGTATTTGCTATATCGTAGACATTTAGTAAATCAATATCACCATCTTCTGCAACAATACTTTGCAAAATATTTTTAAAAGTGACTAAACCATAGGCACCATGTTCTTGATGTTTATCTACAATGATAGAACGTACAGAGTGTTTTTTCATAAGTTCTAAGGCTTTTCTCACAGTATCCATCGGGGAAACGGTGATGAGTTTTTCTTTCGGTGTCATTATTTCTTGTGTAAGCATTGTATCTCCTTTTATATAAGTGTTTTGATATCATCTTCAAAGTGGTGTATTTCATCTATATTTAGACCAGATACATGTGAAAGAGGAAGTGTAAAAATAAATCCATTATTATCAGGTGCATCAATATTGAATTCAACCCTGAGTGCTTTCATCACTTTCATTGAGAGTTTACGTGGTAACACGAAGAGTAATGCCGAGACATTTTCTTCTAAGGTTAGACCAAAAAAGACCTTTTTTTCTTCTAACCCAATACTTTTCCCATGTAAAATAGTCACAGAACCTGCTCCATGGTTTTTAGCCACTTCTATGGCTGCTTCTTCATCTTTATCGGCAATGACTGCGATGAGTGCGGTGAATTTCATGATATTTCTCCTTTGTGTGTAGATTGTTCTTCTCGTATTTTTTTCTTTTTATAATACTCTGCATAGATGCCATATCCCATTACCGTGAGCATAGGAAATAACGATGCAAATGCAATAAGCCCAAACCCATCTATGAGAGGGTTTCGTCCCTCTATATTTTGGGCAAGTCCAAGTCCAAGTGCAGCTACCAGAGGTACTGTAACTGTAGATGTGGTTACCCCACCAGAATCATAGGCAATAGGCACAATATATTTAGGTGCAAAATAGGTAAAGATGATGACCAATACATACCCAGCAATGATATAGTAATGTATCGGATCCCCAGATACCAGTCTATAGGTACCTAGTCCAATCCCCACAGCAACACCAAGTGCTACTACCATTCTAAGTACATTTTGTTTAATGTTTCCTTCGCTTATCTCTTCTGCTTTAATAGCAATGGCAAGTAAAGCGGGTTCTGCCATAGTGGTAGAAAACCCTATAAGAAAAGCAAAGAGGTAGATAAGCAGGTTATTTCCCATACCTGTGAGCTGTAGTGCGATAGTCTCCCCAATAGGAAAGAGTCCCATCTCAAGACCTATGATAAAGGCATAAAGTCCTAAAACAACCATGATGATACCTGTAATTATTTTATGTAAATGTGCTACAGGTTTTTTAATAATGACATATTGAAAAAAGAAGATAACGATAAGAATAGGCATGACATCTTTAATGGTGCCAATGAGAGCCATAAAAGTATCATACGCAGAAAATACATAAGTACTTGCTACAGCTTTTCCACCTTCTGCTACACTAAGTGCTGTCTGTGTAACAGTAGGTGCATCCATAAAATTATAAACAACGATACCATAGACTTGTACAAATATCATAGGGGTGAGTGAAGCAAAAGCAATAAGCCCAAAGCCATCTATGGCAGGGTTACGTCCTTTGATACTCGAAGCCAACCCTATGCCAAGGGCTGCTACAAGTGGTACGGTTACTGTGGATGTGGTTACTCCACCAGAATCATACGCAAGCCCGATAATCTCAGAAGGGGCAAAGAAGGTGATAATCACCACTAAAATGTAACCACTTATGATGTAATAGGCGATAGGGTGACCAAGTAAGATACGTAGGGTTCCTAAGGCAATGGCAAAACCAACAGAGAGAGCCACAGTCATACGAAGCCAGAAGGCATCAATTAAGCCATGTGAAATGAGTGCTGCTTTGTCAGCAATGGCGATGAGGGCTGGTTCGGCAACGGTAGTAGAGAAACCAATGGTAAAGGCAAAGAGTAAAAGCCAAAAAACCGAACCTTTTTTAGCGAAGTCAATGGCAAGTCCTTCACCAATGGGGAAGATACCCAGTTCAAGACCACGGATAAAAAGAGCAAGTCCCACCGCAACGATAAAAAGACCAATCACAATAGAGCTTAGATTTTCAGGCACAGCTTGGATGATGGCACCTTGGAAAAGGGCAACAACCATGATAATGGGAAAGAGGTCTTTAAAAGCGTTTTTTAAATCCCCTGCAAATATTTTCAAGCTTTCTTTCATGGAGAATATTATATCTATTATAATGTTGTTTTATATGAGAAATCTGTAATTTTATTCGCAGTAAAAATAACTGTTACTCTTTAGC
>Ga0256844_10000760_pt1 | contig 12170 bp, 15 predicted proteins | sample MusselsmetaG_FD_189100 | JGI IMG/M metagenome (GOLD analysis project Ga0256844, IMG submission 189100) | Mussel associated microbial communities from hydrothermal vent at the East Pacific Rise, Pacific Ocean - Mussels | ecosystem: Host-associated > Mollusca > Shell > Unclassified ... | reverse complement strand
ATTTTCTTATTAATTTTTCTCAATTATATAGCCTAGTTTTCTCATGTCGTTGACAAAATCATCTATGTTTCCAACTCCCCACTGATTTGAAATGGCATATTGTTCACTCCCAACTAAGACAGGCTCTCCATCCTTTAAAAAATGCCTTGCTTGTCCATGTTTATTTGCTTTTTCAATTGCATCTTGTAAAGGTGCGAATAACCTTTGATTTGAAAACTTTTTTCTTAGTACTAAAATATCATTTTCTGTATTATCATCAAAATATTTTTTCATTAGAGCAAGTACAAGTTTTCTTTTATTGTAAATTTTATCTTGAAATTTATAGCTTGTATAGTCTTTGTCAGTTTGTCTTGCTTCACGCCTTTGTGAAACTTGTTGCTTAATTTGAATTTGATAGTTTTCAGCTTCAGGCAAAGGTATTATTTGTTGCACATCTATTAAAACTTTTTCATTTAATTTATATGGCACAAGCCTAATACATTTAATGTCAATATTTCTTTCGTTTAACCACATTACAGATGTTGTAATTTCTTTCGAGAAATTAGAAGAGACTAAAATTATTTTTACATCTAATGCAAAATCATCTGCTTGATTTTCATCCCATTCTAAAAATTTCAAAAGGTTGTTTTCTGCATCTTCTTGTATGTTTGATTTATCCAAGTATTTTTGATAAATTTTTACAGTTCTTGAGAATGTTAACGTTGAAACCATCGAAGCATATCTAATTGCTTGAAGCTCCATATGCTCACCAGTTTCATCTCTTTTCAGCTCAATAACAACTAAGTTTGCTTCTGTATCAATTGCTAATAAATCTATTCTTCTTTTACTTCCCTCCCATTCAGAAAACTCTTCTGAAATTACAAGACAATCAGGAGCAATTATAGCAATTTGTTTTTTTAGTGCATCTTGAAGGTTTGTTCTCTCAAGTATATTTTCAACTTGAAAGCTTGTTCTATCAATTTTTTTTAAGTTATTGTTTGTCGTGTCAAAATCAAATATTGCCATTTATGTTCCTGTCAATGAATTATAGGATTAAAAAGAGAACTTTAAGTCCTCTCCGAAGCACGCCCTTTACATGCATTCCCATCCACACAAAACATCCCCTTACCCTTCTTAGCAGGCTTAAGCTCTTCCATGTTTTCGTTACCACATTTTTTACATTTGTTTTCATCTGAGACTATGGCTTTTTCTACTACTGGTGCTTCTGGTCTCATAGCTGGGAAGAGAAGTACGTCACGGATGGCGTGTTGGTTGGTAAGCATCATTACTAAACGGTCGATGCCTATGCCTTCTCCTGCTGTGGGAGTCATACCGTAGCTTAATGCACGTACAAAGTCTGTGTCCATGTGCATGGCTTCGTCATCACCTGTGGCTTCTTTAGCATCTACTTGTCCTTTGAACCTTTCGTACTGGTCTATGGGGTCGTTGAGTTCTGAGAAACCGTTGGCTATCTCACGTCCTGCCATGAACAGTTCAAAACGCTCTGTGACTTCTGGGTTGTCGTCATTTCTTCTTGCGAGTGGAGAGATGTCTACAGGGTAGTCTGTGATGAAGGTAGGGTCTATGAGTTTTGGCTCTACAAACTCTCCGAAGAGTTCATCTTGTACATAGCCTAGTGTCCAGTTGTCATCGTTTTTTAAGTTACGCTCTTTTAAGTAAGCCAGTCCTGCATCTTTGTTAGTCGCTACTTCTCTTGGTATGCCACCTATGTCTACGAGTGAGTCTACCCATGAGACTTTGGCAAATGGCGTGGTGTAGTTTATCTGCATGTCTCCATAAGGCAGTACTCTATCAAGCTTTAGTGTATCAAAGAGGTAGTCAAACAGCTCTTCCGTGACTTCCATAAGTTCGATATAGGTTTTATATGCCCAGTAAAATTCTATAGAGGTAAACTCAGGGTTATGCGTCGCATCTATGCCTTCATTTCTAAAGTTTCTATTTATCTCAAACACTGCATCCATACCACCAACAATGAGACGTTTGAGGTAAAGCTCTGGAGCAATTCTTAGGTATCTGTCTACATCAAGTGCATTATGGTGGGTGATAAATGGTTTAGCATTGGCTCCACCAGGAATAGGGTGCATCATAGGTGTTTCTACTTCTAGAAAGCCCTTGTCTTCAAAGAATCTTCTGATACTAGAAACGATTCTAGAACGAAGTTTAAAACGGTTCTTTACATCTGCATCCATAATCATATCAAGGTAACGTTGACGGTATTTTATCTCTTGATCTTGAATACCATGAAACTTCTCTGGAAGTGGAGAGATGGCTTTAGTCACAAGATTTACCTCTAAACAGTGCAGTGTAAGTTCACCTGTACCTGTGATAAAAGGGTACCCTTTTACTTCAATAATGTCTCCCACTTCAAAGAGTCTTTTTACTACATCATTGTAGTACCCCTCTGGTAAGTCATCACGGTTGAAGTAAATTTGAACGAGTCCATCTTCATCTTCTATCTTGGCAAAAGCAGCTTTTCCCATGATACGGATAAATTTAAGACGTCCTGTAAGAGTATAAGATTTCTCTTTATCTTGTTTCATCTCTCCTTCATCTACTACTAGCTCATGCACATAGTTACATTCACTTAAAAAGGTAGCCGAAGGGATTCCTTTTTTGACTTGGTTCGGGTAAGGGTTGATGCCCTTTTCTCTGAGTGTCTCTGTTTTCTTAATACGCTCTTGAATATATTGATTGTCAAATATCAAGGGTTCTCCTGTTGTTAAAATATAGTTTTAGACGTGTGTCTATTATGCTTGGCAATTTTTGCAAAGTCCAACGATTTTCATCGTGTGGTCAGTCATTTTAAAATTAAATTTCTCAGCAATTTTTTCTTGTTGTGCTTCAATGGTTTCATCAAAGAACTCTATAATCTCTCCACACGATGTGCAGATAAGGTGGTCATGGTGCTTTTTAAGTCCAAGCTCATATTTCTTACCTTGTGCCCCAAATGAGATAGAAGAGGCAATACCAGACTCTTCAAGGAGTGTAAGTGTACGATATACAGTAGCAATACCTATATTGATATTTGGATACTCTTTTTTAAGAAGCATATAAATATCTTCTGGTGTGTAGTGATCGCTATTATCATAGAGAAACTTTAAGATCAGTTCACGCTGTTTGGTAAATTTGAGCGTATTATTTTTAAGTAGACTCTTAAATTTTTCTAAAAGTTTTTCATAGCTTATCATTACTTACCTTATTATTGAGAAAGTGCACTTTTATTATTTTCACTGTTTGTTGAAATATTTGTGCTTATCTCTGTTTCATTACTTTCATTTAGATTGACCATTTCTTTTACTACTTGTGTCGTGGAGGTACTTTCTAATCCTAAAGAAGAAGGATCCAAGTTTATTAGGTAAGAACCCGCTTTTTTAAGGTAGGGGTAGAGAATAGAATTTGAAACATGTTTTTCAAGGTTGTCTTTAACGAGAGAGACATTAGAAAGTGCTGTTACAATGAGAGAAAAAATCAGGAAATACTTTCCTCCTCCTGCGATAAATCCAAAAAGACGGTTTAAAAAGCCTAATCCACTGGCACTTGTAAGCTTAGAAAAAATGGAACCCAATATAGTTGCACCTAACCAGATAAGGATAAGTATCGTAAGAAAACCAATGAGTTTAAGTAAAGAGACATTTTCAAGATGCAAAAAGTTTGTATCTATAAAATCAGCAGCAGTTCCTGCAAGACGTGAAGCAAAGTATACGCCACCAATAAGCCCTACAAGTCCAAAGACTTCTTTAATAAAACCATGCATAAAACCTTTAATACCTAGTAAAAGTACGATTGCTGCAATGACAACATCAAAGTAGTTAAAGTCCATCATTGAAAAGTTTTCCATATTTCTTATCCTAAATTATTTTTGTGCATTATATCTAAAAAGGCTTTAGCACAGAGGTTTTATAGCATTGTAGCTTTTGCCATTTCATCAGCTCTATTTGCATATTGAAGTGCAGTTTCACGGGAAATTTTTCCATCTTTTAAGAATTTCACGAGAGCTTGGGTTTGTGTTTGCATACCAGTATCACCTTGACCTAGTTGCATTTGAGAATAGATTTGGTGTACTTTATCTTCACGAATGAGGTTAGAGATGGCATGATTTGTAACCAATATCTCTGAAGCTGCCACACGACCACCACCAAGTTTTGGTAACAGTGCTTGGGCGATAACTGCCACAAGAGAAGAGGAAATCATTGCTCTAATTTGTGGTTGTTCATCTCCAGAGAAAACATCAATAATACGGTTGATAGTACCTGGAGCAGAAGAGGTGTGTAGTGTGCCAAATACAAGGTGTCCAGTTTCTGCTGCGGTGAGTGCTGCTTCAATAGTTTCTTTATCTCTCATTTCCCCGATGAGGATGATGTCTGGATCTTGTCGCATCGCATATTTGAGTGCTGTGGCAAACGAGCTAGTGTCTTCTCCTACACCTCTGTGAGAAAAGACACATTTTTTATTTTGGTGGATGAATTCCACAGGATCTTCTACAGTGACGATGTGTTTTTGTTCATGCAGGTTTATTTCATTGAGCATGGCGGCAAGTGTTGTTGATTTACCAGAACCTGTAGGTCCGGTGACCAAGATAAGTCCTTTTTCTCTTTTAATGAGTTTTTTGTACACTTCTGGTGCACCTAAATCATCTAGGGAAGGTACATCAATAGGAATAGTTCTAAATGCAGCAGCTGTGTCACCTAGTGTACGGTAGTAGTTTGCTCTAAAACGTCCGATGTTTGGAAGTAAGAGTGCAAAGTCTAGTTCGTCATGTTCCTCAAAGTGTTGCTTTTGTTTTTCTGTAATGAGTGAATAACACATCTCTTCAATGTCATCACCAGTGAGTTGAGGAAGGTTAACTGCTTTAAGTACTCCGTCAAGTCTGATTTGTGGTTCAGTACGAGAAACAAGGTGAAGGTCAGATGCGCCGTGTGTTACCACACTCTGAAGTAGTTTTTTGATGTCAAACGCCATAGGTTTCCTTAATATTAATGTAGGTTTTCTAGATATTGAGACTCATTATATCCAACTATTACCTTGTTGCCAAGTGTAATAACTGGACGCTTAATAAGCATGTTTTCCTTAGCTAACCATTGTTCTTTATCTTCATCACTGAGATCTAATGCTTTTAGCTTTAGTGTTCGGTAGGTTGTGCCTCTGGTATTAAAAAGTGTGTTGATGTCTGTTGCCCTTAACCATGTATCTATCATGCCTGATGTTACAGGTGTTTCTCGAAAGTCTATGAATTTATAGGGCAGGTCATGATTTTTTGCATACTTAACTGCTTTTCTTACAGAGTCACAATTTTTAATACCATAGATTTTTAGCATCTAGTAGGGTTACTCTATAATCGCAGGTACGATGAAAAAATCATCTTTAGCTTGTGGTGCATGAAGCAAGATATTTTTTGAAATATCATTTATTTCTCTTGGGGTATCAGCACGTAAAGGTGTACCGCCATCAAGTGTAGAAAATGAAGCAGAAAGTGTATCTGTATTTAGTTCATTTAGGTTTTCAATATAATTTAAAATGCCAGAGAGCTGTTCTTTTACTTCTTCTTTTTTACTCTCATCAATACGTAAGTGTGAAAGTTTTTCTAATTTTGCTAAAACTGCGTCATCAATTTGCATTTTTATCCTTAATGATAATTTTTCTTATTATATATTAATTTTGTTTAGATATAACTACAGTAATAGATAAAATTTAAGGATAAGCAATGATGCAACAATTAGATATGAATTCAGAAGAGTTTAAAACAGAATTAACAAAAACAGAAAAGTTTACTGACAAAGTGTGTGAGAGCCAAGGATGGGTCTATGGAGCCAATGATGATGTCAATGAAGGTGTCATTATGGGACTTGCTCGTCATAAGCTACTTTTCGGTAAAAGATTTTGTCCTTGTTTTATGGTAGAACCAGACCCCGCAAAAGAGGGCAAATTTAAAAGTACAGATGACAGAATTTGTCCATGTAAACCTGCCATAGAAAAAGAGATTCCTGAAACGGGTATTTGTCATTGTCAAATTTTTTGTACTCCTGAATATAAAGAAGAACAACTGAAAGAAATTGCAGCAAAAGAAAAGGCAAAAGAAGAACTTTCAAAAGTAGCAAAAGAAGAAGCATAAAAAGAAACTATAATAATTATTCACTATAATACGCGATTATTTTAACGTCAGGGAGACAATATATGCAAACTTTATTAGCAAAAAGTGACATTAGTTCACAAGAGTTAGAAAGCTTACTAGAAGCTAGAGAAGAAGGTGAAATCGATTTTGTACTTGTAGATGTAAGAGAAGATATGGAATATAATATGGGACACATTAAAGGTGTCAATATGTTAAAGCCTACAACATCTTTCCAGCAATGGGGACAAGAACTTTTTAATGAAATACAAGACAAAACGGTAATTTTTACTTGTCGTACAGGAAGTAGAAGTGGACAAATCCAAAATGTATTTTTACAAAATGGGCATAAAAATGCCATTAATCATTTTGGCGGTATCATGTCTTATCGTGGAGAAACAGAAAAATAAATATTACGTAAACTAAAGGTCAATAATATGACGCATATTCTTTCGTAATAAGCCATAAACAATTAAATATAAATGAGTCTAAATGAATGTAGTTGATCTTTTACTAAAACTTCTAAGCTTTAAATCCATTACCCCCGATGATGCTGGGTCTTTAAAATTTATAGAAGAGTATCTCGATGGTTATGAAGCGATGTATGTAAATAAAGAGGGTGTTAAAAACCTTTTTTTGTCAAAAACATTTGGCAATAGAAAATTTGGAGAAGGTACACACCTGTGTTTTGCTGGACATGTAGATGTCGTTCCTGCTGGAGACAACTGGGATACCAATCCTTTTGTACCAGTGATAAAAGAGGGTAACATCTATGCACGTGGCACACAAGATATGAAATCTGGTGTGGCAGCCTTTATGCAAACATGTAAAGAAGTTGAAAACTTTGAGGGTACACTTTCTATATTGCTTACTTCAGATGAAGAGGGTGATGCGAAATATGGTACGGTGATTATGTTAGAACACCTAAAAGAAAAAGGGTTGTTACCTGACTACTGCATCGTAGCAGAGCCTACATGTGAAACTATGTTTGGTGATGCTATTAAGATAGGGCGTAGAGGTTCTATCAATGGGTACTTGACGATACAAGGGAGGCAAGGACATGCTGCATATCCAGAAAAAGCCATTAACCCCGTGCATCAACTGGCACCTATTTTAAAAAAGATTGCAGGGGTGAACTTGGACAATGGTGATGATGACTTTGCACCTTCGCAAATGGTAATAACTGATATCCGTGGGGGGATGGAAGTGACCAATGTAACACCTGGATCACTCAAACTCATGTTTAATGTGCGTAACTCCACAAAAACCACACAAGAAGAGATTAGACTACACATAGATAAATGTTTTAAAGAGCTAGACTACAGTTTAGAACTTACCCAAGGTTCATACCCATTTGTAACAACACGTGACTCAAAAGTAGTAAAAAAACTAACACAGAGTATACAAAATGTAACAGGTATAGAGACAAAGCTCTCTACGGCTGGAGGGACTAGTGATGCACGCTTCATGGGTGCCTTTGGCATAGACGTAGTTGAGTTTGGTGTGATTAATGACACGATTCATGCACCCAATGAGCGTACTTCTGTTAAAGAGGTAGAACAGCTTTGTGAAGTCTTTAAAGACATGCTTCAAAATTTTAACTAAGGATATAGAAGATGATGAGAATAGTATTGGTATTATTTATGCTTTCAGGAACACTACTAGCACTTGAATGGGCAAAAGATTTGGAGACTGCACTCGAAACAGCACAAAAAGATCATAAAAATATTATGGTAATGGTAGAAGGTGAACATTGTAGATGGTGTAAAAAAATGAAACACCGAACACTTTCAGATGAAAGTGTAGAAAAAAGACTTGAAAAATTTGTTGTGGTTAAAGTGATGCGCGAAGATGGCAAGGCTATGGCTAAACTTCCCCCAATTGATGGTGTTCCCACCATATTCTTTTTAAAAGAAAATAAAGCTGTGATTGAAGATGTTGTAGGTTACTTTAATGTAGAAGATTTTATTTCTTACATTAATGATGTTGAAAAAAAGTTGAAATAATACTTAAATGAAACTTTTTCAGATAGGGGTATTTGTAGTAGCTATTTTGTTCCTTGGCTGCAGTGAAGACGTTAAGAGTAAAAGAATAGACAATAAACTGCAAAGTAAGGAAAAAGATTCTATATCCACAATCGCGGGACTCCCTTGGCACTCTGATTTAGAGAGTGCTTTTTCACTAGCAAGTAAAGAGAATAAAAATGTAATTGTAATGGTAGGTGAGGAAAGTTGTAGGTTTTGTAAAAAGATGAAAGAAAAAACCCTTATAGATGTGCGTATACAAAAAAAATTAAACAATTATATTTTAGTTTCTTTAAAACGTTCAGATAAAAAATCCATTAAATATATATCTGAGTTTGATGGCAATATTCCAAGCTTTTTTTTCATGAAGAGTAACAAAGAAATGATAGAGCCCGTTGTCGGTTATTTTAAACCAGATGATTTTTTACAATATATCGAAGAGATAGAAGAGTAGAAAATTATGGATAATCGCCCACATTTTAAAGAATATGTCATGGCGAGACTTGTCACTATGGCTGTTGGATTGTTTGTTATTTTCGTGATAACCATTATCTTATTTGTTCCAGATATGAATGTAGCTGGTATTGCTATTGGGTTACTTGCGTTCTCTTTTCTAGTATTTATTCTTGCTATTTCATGGGGTGCTAAACGTATGCAAAAAGAATTAATAACGATTAATAATTATTTGAAAAACCTAGAAAAAATAGATAAAATTGACTACCAAACTAGATTTTTTACCCAAGAGTTTGAAGAGATAAATCAAAATCTCATTAAGGTACTTAAAGGGGCTAAAAAACGTGAAGATATTAAGCAACGATATAATGCTAAACTCAAACTTAAAAATCGCCAGCGTGCAGACATGTTATCAGCGATTGCGCATGAATTTAGAAACCCTATTGCCTCTATTATGGGTTATTCGCAGACTTTAGTTGAGGATAGAGATATCGCAAAACCTCTGCAAGAGAAATTTTTGAATAAAATTTATAACAATGGTAATAAAATAGAATCCTTATTGTCAAGACTTATTATGTGGAATAAGTTTGAGAGTAAAGAAACAAATTTAGATAAAACAAAATTTGATTTTTATATTTTAGTGAATGACGTTATAAGTATGCTACATGAAAAATACAAAGACCGAGATATAGAAGTGATTGGGCAATCTCGTTATATAGAAGCAGATAGAACATTAATTGAAGTTGTATTGAAAAATCTTATTGAAAATGCTTTAAAATATTCAAAAAAAGATATTAAAATAGTTATGGGAGAAAAAAGTATATCTGTTATTGACAAAGGTGTAGGGATAGGCAACAAAGAGTTAGATAAAGTAACTAAAAAGTTTTACCGTTCAGGGACGCACTCTTGGGACAATTCAATGGGACTTGGACTATCTATAGTTAAAACAATACTCTCCTTACATAAAACGAAACTAGAGATAGAAAGTATTGAAGGGAAAGGCTCAATATTCTCTTTTCATATGTAAATATTTATTTTTAACATAAAGTAATATGAATAGGTTTAATCACTTTTTTTTATATTAAAAGTTCAATTTGACACATATCTTAGTAAAAGATAGAGAAACTTCATCCAAATAATCGTGATTTAATCCAAACTTTTATAGTATTTATCTATGCGTTTACCAAAATCTCAATCAGATTATGGGAGCTTATAACTATTATAAGACTAGCTAAATTTAAGGAGGAAGCATGAAATTAGGATTCTTAGTTGACCTTAACCTATGTATGGGTTGTAAAGGTTGTGAGATTGCTTGTAAAGTGGAAAATGAAGTACCACTAAGCACTTGGCGTTTACGTGTAAAATATATTGATATCGGGACATTCCCTGATGCATCAAGATCTTTTACGCCATTACGTTGTAACCACTGTGAGTCTGCGCCATGTGAGCGTATTTGTCCAGTCTCTGCATTACATTATCTGGAAAATGGAATTGTAAATATTGATAGTGATAGATGTATCGGTTGTGCGGGATGTATGATGGCCTGTCCTTATGGAGCAATCTATATGGATCCAGAAACAAATACGGCGGATAAATGTACGTATTGTGCTCACAGGATTGAGTCTGGTATGATGCCAGCATGTGTGGTTGCATGTCCTGTTGAAGCGAATATTTTTGGTGACTTAGATGATGATCATTCCCATATCTCAACATATATCATGGAGCATCAAGGGGCTGTACAGGTACGTAAACCTGAGAAGCATACCTCTCCAACACACTTCTATGTAGGTGGTGGTAATCAAACACTTAATCCACTAGCGCATCAGAGAATTGAAGGGTATAGTTTATTTAATAACATTACACATCTTGATGCAGTGGGTGATAAAAACCACGGTGTTTTAGATAGATTCCTTGCACCATTTGTTAGTCATGAAAAGCATGACAATAAATCATTTATAGATTTTGACAATACAGCACATGAATCACACGAAGAAGAGGGAGGTCACTAAAATGGTAGAAAGTACAATTCACGCAACACAAGCTGTTGTAACACTAGACGTTGCGCTTCCTGGGATTATCTGGGGATGGATGATTACACTTAACATGTGGGCAAAAAGTATTGGTACAGGTGTTGTTTTAGTAGGGGCATTCCTTATTTACAGACATAAAAAAGATGAAATGCCTAATTTAAGATGGATGATGCCTCTTTTAGCATTTATTTTCCTAAATATTTTCTTACTCTTTACATTAACAGATTTACATCAACCATATAGAATGGTAAATATCTTTTTACATCCACATTGGACATCAGCAATTACAGTAGGTGCATGGATGGCATCACTCTTTTTGGTACTCATTTCTATTATGTTAGTGATTGGTATTGCAGATGAATTCCCAGGTGTACCCTTTAAAGGATGCAAACTTACTGCCCTTGGGCGTGCTAAGTCATCTGTGTATGAGACTATCTTTCCTTTTGTTGTATTTTTAGCAATACCAGTAACATTGTATACAGCTATTATTATGGCAGAATCAAGTGCTAGAGAGTTATGGCAAGCACCAGCGGAAGTCATGCAAATGATGTGGGCAGCTTTTATGGCTGGTTCATCAGCACTTATTTTAGTTTCAAGTAACTGGAGCAGAGAAGCAAGAAAAGATTTAGCATTGGTTCTTGCTATTGCTACATTCTTCTCATTTATGATGTATATGGGTGAGTATTTTTTCTCATTCAAATCAGCTGAAGCAGAAGCAACGCTTGCCTATGTTCATGCTGGTGGTGAGTACAATGTTGAGTTCTGGTTTGGTATGGTACTTGGTTTTATTATTCCATTCTTTATTGCTATGGGCAATATGAAAAGTGACAACAAAACGCTACTTAGAGTAGCAGCAATTTTAGCATTGATTGGACTATACATGGCAAAAGATGTATGGCTGAAAATTCCACAAATGCTACCATTAAGTTAAGGAGGAGATATCTATGACTAAATCAATGAAAAATGATAATCACTTTATCGAAGGTAGAAGAAGCTTCCTTAAAGGTACAGCATACTCAGTAGCGGGTGCAACACTCGCAGCTGGCGTATTTGAGACAGTAGCAGCTACACCCGCTACAGCAGAAACTAAATTTACACCAACACCTAAAACGTTGGCATTTTACCCACCACTAGAAGAGTGGGATAGTTTTACAGAGCTAGATGGTAATGACTGGAAACGTGGTGGAACATTAAGAAATGGTGTGCAAAGTGAAACAAATCCAGATGGTATTAAAGCAACCGAATATATGCTTGTACCAACTGCATGTTCTAACTGTGAAGCATCATGTGGACTTACTGCATGGGTAGACCTTTCTACTTACAAAGCAGGTGGTCAGCTTGCAGTACGTAAATACATGGGTAACCCACTTCATTCAGGATCTCGTGGTAGAAACTGTGCGAAGGGATATGCTGCTCAGTCTCAAATGTATGATCCAGATAGAATACCTTTCCCTTTAATGAGAGCACCAGGTTCAAAACGTGGTGAAGGTAAGTGGGTAAGAACGACTTGGGATGAAGCGATGGCGAAAATCGGTAAGAAAATGAACGATACGCTTA
>Ga0256844_10000759_pt1 | contig 12182 bp, 7 predicted proteins | sample MusselsmetaG_FD_189100 | JGI IMG/M metagenome (GOLD analysis project Ga0256844, IMG submission 189100) | Mussel associated microbial communities from hydrothermal vent at the East Pacific Rise, Pacific Ocean - Mussels | ecosystem: Host-associated > Mollusca > Shell > Unclassified ... | reverse complement strand
TCAGATCAATCTCATAGGTTTTGTGCGGATTCTTTTCCAGTGCTGCAGATACTTTCTCTTTGAGTGCCATGATAGAGGGGTGGAGTCTGAGCTGCAAGATATTGTATACGCTTTTGCCCGTCTCATCTTCCAGTACTTTCAGTGCATCGATATCTGCAGGATCCAGTACCAGCGGTTTTTCACAAATCGCATCTGCCCCATTTTGAAGTGCCAATCGGATATGGCTTTTATGGAGATAGTTCGGGGTAGCGATAGAGATATACTCGATCTTCTCTTTTTGCGTTCTTTTCCAGTGATCCAGAAAATCCTCAAACCTCTCCAGCTCAGTAAAAAACTCTGCCTGAGGGAAATGGCTATCCATAATACCTATCCCATCATAAGCATCTAGTGCAGCAACAAGATCATTGCCTGTGTCTCTGATCGCTTTCATATGCCGTGGCGCGATATACCCAGAGGCACCTATCAGTGCAAAGTTTTTCATATTTATCCTTTCAACCAAAAACCAGAGACCAGAGACCAAAAACCAATTACAGCCTCCATGTAGGCTCTTTAACGATACCTTTGACATCTATGACCACAGGGGCACCACGAGAGAGCCCAAGATACTCTGCTTGTATGATCTCTTTAAATCGCTCATGCCCCACGGCAACAATGATCGCATCATAACGATGTGTACCATAAGGCAGGGTATCGATAAAGGGAACATCTTTCGATAGCCTGTCACTCTCATCTACCCAATAGTCATAGACCTCAACATCACAGGCAAACTCTTGCAACTCTTTGATGATATCAAGTACCTTACTGTTTCGCATATCTGGGCAGTCCTCTTTGAACGTTACGCCTAGTATCAGTACTTTGGCTCCGTTGAGCTTCTTATCATTTCTGACCATGTATTTGATCGCTTTGTCGGCGATTAGTTTACTGATGCTGTTATTGATGTTCCTTGCCCCGAGGATGAGATTAGGGGTATATCCCAATGCTTGTGCTTTGTGGGTCAGATAGTAGGGGTCAACCCCGATACAGTGTCCTCCAACCAATCCTGGAGTAAAGGGGATAAAATTCCATTTCGTCCCTGCAGCCTCCAGCACAGCCCTGGTATCTATCCCCATCATATCAAAGATCATTGCCAACTCATTCATCAGTGCGATATTGACATCCCGCTGTGTGTTTTCAATTACTTTTGCCGCTTCTGCCACCTTGATACTGGGTGCCAAGTGCGTGCCTGCTGTGATAATATTCTGATAAAGGGCATCTACTTTTTGTGCCGTCTCAGGAGTAGACCCAGAGGTGATCTTCAAGATTTGGGTTACTGTGTGTTTTTTATCTCCAGGATTGATCCGCTCAGGAGAATACCCACAGAAAAAGTCTTGATTGAATTTCAGCCCAGATGCCCTTTCCAGTTCTGGGACGCATATCTCCTCAGTCACCCCGGGATAGACTGTCGACTCATAGATCACGATATCCTCTCCCTTGAGCACACTTCCTACTGCTTGAGACGACTTGACCAGTGGGGTCAGGTCAGGTTCATTTTCATTGTCTATCGGTGTAGGTACAGTCACTATATAGATATTACATGCTTTGATATCTTCGATATGCGTGGTAAACACCATCCCATTGGCAAGCATCTCTTTAACCTGTGTTTCGGAAAGCTCTAATGTTCTATCAAACGCACTTTTCAGCTCGTCCACTCTCTCCTGATTGATATCAAACCCTACTACGTGATACTTCGCGGCAAAGGCATGTGCCAATGGCAAGCCTACATACCCCAATCCTATAATGGCTATTCTGTCTTGCATGCATTTTTCTTTCAAAAGAGTTTTTATTATTATACCCTAAAACCCTTACCACAAAATACTCTTATCCTAACCTGCTATAATTGCGTCAGTAAAAGTACAAAGGGTTAACATGGGACTAAAGTCAGATAAATGGATACGTGAAAAATCACTTAACGAGGAGATGATCACTCCTTTTTGTGAGGGGCTGGTTGGTGAAGGTGTAGTAAGCTATGGATTGAGTTCTTATGGCTACGATATCAGGGTCTCTAATGAGTTTAAGATCTTCACCAACATCAATGCAGAAGTCGTAGACCCCAAGGATTTCAACCAAAACAATGTGGTGGATTTTAAAGGGGATGTCTGTATCGTTCCTCCCAACTCTTTCGCATTGGCACGCACCATAGAATACTTTAAAATGCCCAGTGACACGCTAGCAATCTGTCTAGGCAAGAGTACCTATGCTAGGTGTGGCATTATCGTCAATGTTACTCCATTTGAGCCAGGATTTGAGGGGCATATCACCATAGAGATATCCAATACTACCCCTCTTCCCGCCAAGATCTATGCTAATGAAGGGATCGCGCAAGTACTTTTCCTTCAAGGGGATGAACCGTGCGAGACCACCTACTCGGACAGAAAAGGAAAGTATCAAAGCCAGACAGGGATCACCCTCCCACGTATATTGAAAAAAAGTTAAGCGCTGTTATATCATCATTAATGATATTTGACTACAATTATAGATATATAAACACAAGGAGAATGAATGGGATTTTTTGATTTTGTCAAAAATGCTGGTAAAAAACTACTAGGTAAAGGGGATGACAATGCTGCCATCCAAAAAGAGATAGAAGAGAGCTTTGAAGAGGTGCCTGTACAGGGTCTCGTCGTAGAGGTAGACGGGCATAAGGTCACACTAGCTGGCGTTGCCAGTTGTAATGATACACGAGAGAAGTGTATCCTCATTGCGGGTAATGTTGAAGGTGTTGAGGCAGTCAGTGCAGACCAACTTGTCTCCGTAGAGCAGATCAGCGAAGAAAATACCAGAGAGCTTCCTGAGCCTACCTTTTACACGATCAAAAAAGGAGATACACTCTGGAGGATTGCCAGCCATTTCTACAAAGATGGTAGCAAGTACCCTATCATTGTAGAAGCCAATATCGAGGTTATCAAAGATCCAGACCTTATCTACCCAGGTCAAGCGATCAGGATCCCTGACATCGCATAAGTATCTGTGGCAGTTGCACTGCCACACCCACACAATTCTCTCCCTCTTCACCCTGAACTATTCGCTTTTTCAAGCATTTCTGCTACAATACCAAAAATTTATAGTTATAAAGTAAGCAATCATGAAAAATCTGATCATTGTCGAATCACCGGCTAAAGCACGTACGATTACCAATTTTTTGGGCAAAGAGTATAAAGTTATTGCCTCCAAAGGGCATATCAGAGATCTACCCAAGAGCTCTTTTGGTATCACTGTCGATGAAGAGAGTGGGGACTTTGTGCCTAAGTATTCTATCCCTAGAGAAGCCAACCCTACTGTCAAAGAGCTCAAAAAGCTGGCAAAAGTAGCCGAGACCATCTATATCGCGACGGATGAGGACCGTGAAGGGGAGGCGATCGGATATCATATCGCCAAAGCCATAGGTAAAGAGCCCACGGAGCTGCCTAGAATCGTCTTTCATGAGATCACCAAGAGTGCGATCAACCATGCACTGGAAAACCCACGCAAGGTCGATATGGACTCGGTAGATGCCCAACAGACCCGAAGACTACTTGACCGTATCGTAGGATACAAACTCTCTCCACTGCTTGCGAGCAAGATCCAGAGAGGACTCAGTGCAGGTAGAGTCCAGAGCTCTACTCTCAAGATCGTAGTAGACAGAGAGCGAGAGATCAAAGCCTTCAAGCCGGAAGAGTACTGGAGTATCGATGCCCTTTTTCAAAAAGAGATCGACTCCTCCATCTATAGTTTTGAAGACAAGAAGATAGAGAAGATGACACTGGGGAACGAAGCTTCTGCCTCTCAGATCGTAGCGTCTGCCAAAGGAGAATCCTTCACCGTCACCTCTATCGACACCAGCAAACGCAAGACCAAGACACCTCCACCATTTATGACCTCTACCTTGCAGCAAAGTGCTTCCACACAACTGGGGTTCTCTCCCAAAAAGACCATGATGGTCGCACAGAAGCTCTATGAAGGGGTAAAGACAGATAATGGCACTATGGGTGTCATCACCTATATGAGAACAGACTCACTCAACCTCGCCAAAGAGGCAGTGACTTCTGCCAGAGAGTTTATCTCAGCAGAGTTTGGAGCGAAATACCTCCCCAGCAAGCCAAAGAACTACGCCACCAAATCCAAAGGTGCCCAAGAGGCACACGAAGCGATCCGACCCACCATCGTTACTTTTACCCCACAGATCGCACAAAACTATCTCGGAGCAGATGAACTAAAGCTCTATAGGCTCATCTACAACCGTTTCCTCGCCTGCCAAATGACAGAGGCAGAGTTTGAGACACAGACGATCCTCTTTAGTGGAGAGAAGTCAGTGTTTAAAGCCAGTGGCAGGAAAATGCTTTTCGACGGCTTTTATAAAGTCACAGGATACACTGAAAAAGATAAGCTGCTACCTGAACTTCAAAAGGGGCAGGCTGTCAGCATGGATGATATCAAAGCAGAGCAACACTTCACAGAGCCACCACCACGCTACAATGAAGCCAGTCTTATCAAGAAGCTGGAGTCACTGGGTATTGGTCGTCCAAGTACCTATGCCCCCACCGTCACTACACTACAGACGCGTAAATACATCGAGCTAGAGAAGAAACGCATCCATCCTACAGAGGTTGCCTTTACGGTCATTGAGATGTTAGAGGAGCACTTCCCTGACATTGTAGACAGTGGATTTACTGCCACGATGGAGGAGACACTCGACCTGGTAGCTGAGGGCAAGAAGCATTGGCAAGAGATCCTCAAAGAGTTTTATGCCCCTTTTATGAAGCGCATAGAGGATGGCAAGAAAAATATCAAAAGCCTCAAGCAAGCGATCCCCACAGGCGAGGATTGTCCCAAATGTGGCTCTGAGCTTTTACTCAGAAAAGGTCGCTACGGTGAGTTTATCGCCTGTTCAAACTTTCCCAAGTGTAAATACACCAAAAACCCGGATGGCACAGAAAAAGAGGAGCCTGAGGCTACGGATGAAGTATGTGATAAGTGTGGATCCCCTATGGTCATCAAGGACTCTAGACGAGGGAAATTCCTTGCTTGCTCCGCCTATCCCAAGTGTAAAAATGCCAAATCTCTCACCCCTCCTAGAGAACTGGATGTCCCTTGCCCACTCTGTGGAGGGAAGATACAGGAGAGAGAAGGTAAAAGAGGGAAATTCTTTGGCTGTGCAAACTATCCCAAATGTAAATTTATCTCCAACTTTGAACCTGTAGAGAAAAAGTGCCCGGAATGTGACTATATCATGGGCAAAAAAACCCTTCGCGGGAAAGAGGTCTATGAGTGTCTCAAATGCAAACACAAGATAGATGCTCCATAGCGGCAGACCTATATTATGCCTGCTGAGATCACCCTCCTGCTCACCATCTCCCTGATCATCTGGGGGGCACCGTTCCTAGCCAAACTCATACGTATGCCTACCACACCGGTAGAGATTATTCTGGGTTCCATCATGGCATTTACCGGACTAATCCGGCATCATGAGTATTTTGATATTGTTGCAGAGGTGGGGTTTCTCTATCTGATGTTCCTTGCCGGTATGGAAGTGGATCTCAAACAGATCACCAAGAGCCCCAAAGTATTGATACGCAAAGCGATCTTTTTTATCCTCTCTCTTGGCATACTTGCTTTTGGAAGTGGGCTGCTCTTTGATCTCAATACTATCGTAGTCATTTCGCTCCCTCTCATCTCTATAGGGCTACTTGCCTCCCTCTCCAAAAATTACGGCAAAGAGGAAGAGTGGATCAAGCTCGCCTTTATTGTGGGCGTATTGGGAGAGGTTGCCAGTATCGCTACTTTGACAGTGATTGATGCAGTGAGCAGTGTAGGCTTTGGGCTGGAGCTTTTTGAAAAGCTGGGGTATCTGTTCCTGTTCATTATAGCGATCTATCTACTCTATCGCATGCTACATCTTCTTTTTTGGTGGTATCCCGAACTCAAGTCTACCCTCATGCCAAAGTTTGATACCTCTGATCAGGACGTAAGGCTGGCGATCGCCCTCTTCTTCATCCTGATCTCTCTCATGCTGGCACTGGATCTTGAGTTGGCATTGGGTACCTTTATCGCTGGGGTAGCGATCTCTGCATTTTTCCACCATGAGAAGCATCTGGAAGAGAAGATGAGCAGCCTTGGATTTGGCTTTCTTGTCCCCCTTTTCTTTATCCATGTAGGCTCCTCTTTTGACCTCAACGCCCTGATCTACCCTCGTGTAGTCACGGGTGCCCTACTCATCACGCTCTTGATGATAGGGATGCGTCTACTGGCAGGGTTTTATCTCAAGCATCTTTATGGACCACGTAATGCTCTGTTGGCTGCCCTCGCACTCTCTATGCCATTGACCCTATTGATCGCTGTAGCTACGATAGGCTATACAGCAAGCATTATTGATATCATCATCTACTATCAATTGATCTTGGCAAGTCTTTTTGAAGTGATCATCTCCATGTTGGCGATCAAGCTGATAAGAAAAGGGAAGGGTACTCAGATAGAAGAAGACGCTACTCCGTAAGCTGAAGTAGTTCAAAATACTCTTTCTGTAACTTTTGGTTGGAGGTTTTAATCTCTTTTCTCTCTAGGGTGAGGCTCTCTTTTTCATGTTGTAAGCGATTGAGTACTATTAGGGAATTATCGCCAAAAAGCAGTACCCCTATATAGAGTCCCAAAGCCACGATCCCTAGCAGGATCAAGAGTATACTCTTGAGAGAAAATCCGAGCCATTCATACTGGTTAAAGACGGTAGAGGACAACTGCCACTCTCCTAAAACAGGTCTCTACCAAGATATTCAAACTGTCCAAGTTCAGCCTCTATCTCCAACAGTCTGTTGTACTTTGCGATTCTGTCACTTCTGGCAGTAGAGCCAGTTTTGATCTGCCCCGTATTGAGTGCTACTGCAAAATCTGCGATGAATGTATCTTCACTCTCTCCAGAGCGATGGCTCATCACACAGTTATATCCATTTTTCTGAGCCAAACGTACTGTCTGCATCGTCTCAGAGACGGTACCAATCTGATTGGGCTTGATGAGGATAGAGTTAGCGATCTCTTTTTGGATACCCTCTGCCAGGATAGCGACATTGGTTACAAAGAGGTCATCGCCTACCAGCTGTACCTTATCGCCCAACACTTCCGTATGCTCTTTCCAGCCTTCCCAATCGTCCTCACTCAAGCCATCTTCGATAGAGACGATAGGATATTTGGCACACATATCTGCATAGTAGGCTGTCAACTCAGAGCTTGTCAGCTCTCTGTTCTCAGATTTGAGTACATACTTGCCTGCCTCATTGACCAGCTCAGAAGCCGCCACATCCAGAGCGATGGCAATCTCTTCTCCTGGCTTATAGCCTGCTGCCTCAATCGCCTGCATAATGACCTGTATCGGTTCTTCATTGGATCTGAGATTGGGCGCAAATCCACCTTCATCTCCTACTGCCGTGCTCTCTCCCATATCATTGATGATCTTTTTGAGTGTGTGATAGACCTCTGCACAGGCACGAAGCCCTTCTGAAAATCTATCAAAACCTATCGGCATGACCATATACTCTTGAAAGTCCACAGAGTTGTTGGCATGCTCTCCGCCATTGATAATGTTGAGCATGGGTACGGGCATGACCACCGCATTGGCACCACCCAGATAACGATAGAGTGGTATTTTGAGTGACCGTGCTGCTACTCTCGCCACTGCCATAGAGACGCCCAGTACCGCATTGGCACCCAGCTCTCCGTAATTCTCCGTACCGTCTACCTCTTTCATCGCCAGATCTACATCTGCCTGATTGTAAGGACTCATGCCGATCAGTGCTTCTGCGATCTTGACATTGACATTCTCTACAGCTTTGAGTACGCCTTTGCCCATATATCGCTCTCCGCCATCGCGAAGCTCTAGCGCTTCTCTTTTTCCGGTACTTGCACCACTGGGCACGATCGCACTGGCTACTGTACCATCACTGAGACTTACCGTGGCCTTGACCGTAGGGTTTCCTCTGCTATCCATCACTTCATCTGCTACTACATCTTCGATAAAAACCATCGTGGTTCCTTTGTCATCATATATTATAAGTGTATTTTATCGTTTTTTTCTGTAGATTGTGATAAGTCTTGTACAAGGAGAGAGAATAGGGGCAGAAATAGTATATGGTATTCCGTAGGCAGGTGCTATACCTGCCTAGAGGTTCTAGAAGTCGTAAGTGACACCAGCAGTGACAATATTGGATTTGATATCCAGACTGCCTTCATTATGAAGTAGATTCTGATAATCTACCCAAAGACCCCAGCCTTTTTCCTGATCACCCTGACCATCAAATGTTCTGTTGGAGGCTACAGTATCCGTGTCTTTAGACAGATCATACTCCATACCTACACCAAAGCTAAGGCCACTCTCATCATAGATGACTCCCCTACGATCACACTCTACTTTTGTTTTACCATACCCGATAAGACCATATACATTCAGTGCATCAGTTACGTGATACTGCGGCTTGAGGTAAATTCCATAATGGGTGGTCTCAGAAAAGTTTTTACTCAAGCTTGATTTAAATATACGACCCTCGATACCGATATAGGGATTAAAGTCATATCCGACTCTCAAAATTCCTCCATAGGTATTGTCTTTAAGTCTTTTATCATCTGCACAAGGGCAATCGAGACTCGTACCAGCCCAAAGTAGACCCAATCCTACATAGAGAGGAATGGGATTCAATACCGGTACTACCGGAGAAGCTGCAGGTGCTACATTTTTACCTGCCATAACAGCTGTGCTTGTCAAAAGTCCGGCTATGATCATTGCTTTTATTGTTTTCATCATGTTCTCCTTATGCCTGCTGCTCTTCTCTACGGACAAACAAGAGTCCTGCAGAGAGTGTGAGGAACATCATCGCAAGTAGTGAAGCCATGGTGAGGGCATCACCACCATCAGACGCAACATCTGCACATCCACAATTGATACCAGCATCCAGTGTCAAGACATTGGCACCTGCTTGTGCATCGACAGGCACAGTAAGCACACCGTTGTTACCCACATCACTGTCTACACCATCTTCCCCTGCATTCACGCCGGTAAAGATATATCCATCATCAAGCTTATCCTGAGGAATATTGAATCGTACCAGGTATTTTACACCAGCAGGTACATCAAAGCCATATTTTCCATTCTCATCTGTATAGACGACCATCGGATTGCCATCTTGATCCAGTACCGGATCACCATTTTCATCTAGCAATTCTACTTTGGCATTGGGGATACCTTGCTCATCTGCATCCTGGATACCATCTGCATTTGCATCGATCCAGAAATAATCCCCGATATGTGCAGTAGGCGTAACCCCTGCATCAACAGTCATATTGGTATCACCCCAATCCATTTCAATCAGACCGGTGGTATTGTTATGCCCGTGTACATTGGAATCTTTATCTTCTGTACAGACATCACATGCTTTTGTATAATAATAGGCATCATCAAATTGCACTTGATATTTCCCTGGCTCTGTGACGATAAACTCATACTTCCCGTCTGCATCAGTTGTGGTTGTTGCGACAACATTCCCCTGCTCATCCAGCAGTGTGACCTTCACACCTGCTACACCTTTTTCGCCTGGATCTTGTGCCCCGTTGCCATTGTCATCCATCCATACAGTGTCGCCCAGGTGCATCTCACCCAGGAACGGCAGCGTGACCGTCGCAGGATCAGACTCTATGCCTGCTGCATCGGTTGTTGTATAGGTAAAGACCATTACTTGGTTGCCATCTGTCGGATCTACAGTGAGTTTACTTGGATCAAAGTTTGGTATAACTTGTCCAGCGGTCACTGGTACACCATCATAATACAAGACACCTGTTGCCGGATCCGGCAGTGTCTTGATGGTGATCGTAGTTGGTGTACCATCTTCTGTATCTGTTACAGGAAGTGCAGGCACTGGGTACTGTGTATCACCAGATGGGTTGGACTGAGCAGGCTCTGTCTTATCTTCTGCTACTGGCTTATGGTTGATACCAAAGTCTATCTGAGGTATCCCTGTAGTACCGAGTGAGACAGCGATGACACCATCAGCTGCTCCATCGTCTCCTGCGCCTGCAGAGTTGATGTTCTCTCCGGTGTTATTCCAGTTGGCTGGAAGATCCGGTGCAGGAGCAGGGTCACCCGGAGTGCCCTCTGTGGTACTCAGTACGATCGTATAGTCTGTATTGGCTGTCACACCATCTGCACCCAAGAACTGGTAGGTACCATCATCGGCCAATGGTTTAGTAGCGATCACGTTTCCATCTGCATCTACGAGGTTCACATAGAGTTGCTGTCCATCTGGTTTATTGATAGGATCTCCGTTGACATTGCCATCACCGTTTCCATCATCGAACAGGGTTCCTGAGATACCCAGACCAGTAAACGGTAACGTCACTGTCGCAGGATCAGACTCTACGCCTGCTGCATCCGTTGTCGTATAGGTAAAGACCACTGTTTGGTCTCCATCGATAGGATCGACGGTCAACAGTGCCGGATCAAAGTTTGGTATAACTTGTCCAGCGGTCACTGGTACGCCATTATAGTAAAGCGTTGCATTATTCGGCAATGTTTTGATCGTGATCATACTAGGCGTACCATCTTCATCATCCGCATAATCCAATGGCGGTACAGTTACTTGCGTGTTACCACCTGGGTTTAGTACTGTTGGCTTGGTCTCATCATTGGCTACCGGCTTATGGTTGATACCGAAATCATTATTTGGGTTGGTAGTCGTATTGCCAGTCGTGAGAGTCATCTTACCATCTCCCGCACCATTGACTTGTCCATCATTTCCATTACCTGGGTTATTGGGTTGCTCACCATCTGCATTGTTCCAGTTCGCAGGCAGATCAGAGTCCGTAGCATTCTCTGTGGTTGCCAAGACGATACTGTACTCTGTATTGGCAGTCACACCTTGTGCACCAGTGAAGGTATACGTACCATCATCAGCGATCGGTGTGGTCGCTACCACATTACCATCTGCATCTAGCAGTGTTGCATAGAGCTGTGTACCATCAGGTTTGTTGATCGGTGTACCATTGATGTTACCATCTCCGTTACCATCATCAAAGACATGCCCTGAAAGCATCACACCGGTAAACGGCATGGTCACTGTCGCAGGATCAGACTCTACACCTGCCGCATCCGTTGTCGTATAGGTAAAGACCACAGTCTGGTCTCCATCAGTAGGATCGACGGTCAACAGTGCCGGATCAAAGTTTGGTATCTCTTGACCCGCTGTTACAGGTGTACCGTTATAGTACAATACCCCTGTCGCAGGATCTGGCAATGTCTTGATAGTGATCATACTAGGTGTACCATCCTCATCATCAGAATAATCCAATGGTGGTACAGTCACCTGAGTGTTACCGCCTGGGTTAAGTACCGATGGTTTGGTCTCATCATTGGCGATCGGCTTATGGTTGATACCGAAGTCATTGTTCGGTACATTTTGTGTGCCTACACTGACAGTCATCTGACCATCTCCTGCACCATTGACCTGTCCATCATTTCCATTACCAGGGTTATTGGGTTGCTCGCCATCTGCATTGTTCCAGTTAGCAGGTAAGTCTGCTGCTGGTGCAGGCTGTCCAACCGTACCCGCTGTAGTGCCGAGCACCACAGTAAAGTCCGTATTGGCGGCCACACCCTCGGCAGTACCGAAGCTATAGGTGCCATCTGCAGCGATCGGTGTTGTTGCCAGTACGTTTCCGTTGGCATCTACCAATGTCGCATGAAGCTGTGTTCCATCAGGGTCACTGATCGGTGTACCGTTGATGTTACCATCTCCGCTTCCATCATCAAATACATGTCCTGAGATCTTGAGATCGGTAAACGGCATAGTTACGGTTGCAGGATCGGACTCTTTTCCATCTTTATCGATAGCCGTATAATGGAAGATCACGGTCAGATCTCCATGGTCAGGGTCAACTGTCAGTTTGGCTGGATCATAGTTCTCGATCACTTGTCCGGCAGTGACAGGTACCCCATCATAGTAAAGTGTTGCATTGTTTGGAAGATCTTTGATGACGATCTTTGGTGGGATACCATCTTCGAGATCGTTGACCTCCAGTGCAGGAACAGTGACATTGATGTCACCTCCTGGATTGATCTGAGTAGGCTCTGTTTTATCTACAGCCACAGGTTTACGGTTGATACCAAAATCGTTATTCGGCATATCATCGGTGCC